>Ga0137333_1000031_pt1 | contig 31166 bp, 23 predicted proteins | sample EasRivERMLT231_2_FD_102286 | JGI IMG/M metagenome (GOLD analysis project Ga0137333, IMG submission 102286) | Soil microbial communities from meander-bound floodplain in the East River, Colorado, USA - East River MetaG ERMLT231_2 | ecosystem: Environmental > Terrestrial > Soil > Floodplain ... | reverse complement strand
CCTCCAAGACGATCTGTGCTTTTTGAATAGCGGATAGGCGTTTTCTTTTGGGCATGGTTTTCTCCAGAAACTGCACCTTAATTATGCCCGTTTTTGTGTCTAAATTTCCTTATCCACTATAAATTCACTCAGTTCTTTTTCTCCCATTTTCAATATATATCTAGGCTTCAAGTATTCAAAGGAAAACAAATAGTCGTAAAGTGAACTTATAGATTTCCCTTTCTTCAACTGGCTCTTAATGCTAATTTTTTCCTTCTTTACAGATTTCTGGTCGAATGTCGTATGACGAAGTATATCTTCTATAAAATCTATAGCTTGCCCATGGACATTGAAATCATATTTTGCCACGATATCTGATACCACTTTTGCCCCTTCGCTTGTACCATAAAACGAACCAGTAGCACCGCGACTTATCCAATCAAAGAAATCATCTTGAAATCCCAAATTTATTATCGAAACATCAAAAGATAAAGCACCTTTGTCTTTTATGTCAGGATTATTCTTTATGAAATCTTGTACGGGTTTGTATAAAGATCTATATATTTCGCAGACTTTTGTCAGGCCTTTATAAATGCTTTTAGCATGCCCAATTCTTTTGTGGTGAAGTTTGTTAAGTGTATCAGGAACAGTGTCAAGATTATTTAATTCATTTTTTAAATACTCAACTGACCCCATAACTTTTTTGCTGCCAATAATTTCCTTTTCACCTCTTTCCCATTCCTTCAAGGCTTTGAGATAAGTTTGGTATTCTCGCTGAGGCTTGTCGAGTTTTTGCTCTAAATCTTTTAACCTCTTGTCTATCTCCCGTATCCTTTTCGATATGCTTTTTTCACCATCAGCACTAAGTTTCGATTCGGAATCAAGTTTATCTTTATTAAGTTTAGAACTCTTTTCTTCGATTGGCTGTTTGTTTATTGAATACTTAAACAACTTTTCAAATTTGATGCCGACTTCATTTCCGACACTATTAAATTCTTCTGCAAAAACTTTTATATCTTCTTCAAGATTCCCTAGCATTTGGATGAGTCTATCATGGACTGAAATCGCTAAAGTGATTTCAGTTAATTTCTCATCGCTTATTTTTTGATCAGAAACTAATTTTTCTTTCTCGTCATGAAGCCCATCAATTTGTTCGCTAAGCTTTATATCTTTCTGAGTAGGCTTAACAACCTCTTTTGGTTTATTCTTTCTGTGAGCCTCTAATTCTCTATTTTTCTCCTTTAGCTGGTTTTGCAGATATTTACGATTTTCTTCAGTAAACTTCTCTTCAAGTTGATCATACTCTTTGTCGATTTTCTGAATCTGCTCTCTCAATGTTTCTATGGCTTGATATGTCTCACGCGTTTTTATATCAATGATTTCATCAAGCGTTGACAACCCTAATCTCTCAGATTTAGGAACATGTGAATAGATAACTTTCTTGATTTCCTTGTCAAATTGACTTTCTTCTATATCGCCTAGTTCATTGCATATTTCTTCAAAAAAATTCTGAGGAATATATTTCAATGTTTCAATTCCAGTTTTATTCGTTTTTTGCCCCAAATTGACTTTGACGGTATCTTCGCTAACCCAGAATAGATTAGCTTCAAATTGATCTGCCTTCCCGTCAGTGGGTTTTCTAAATTTCTCATCTTTGAGAAAAGAAAACCATTCTTCATTCCGAGAATTACCTAACAACCCAATGACATCTGCAAGGGCACTTTTTCCTCCGCCTTTATTTCCAATAATTGATACTAATCCATAATTTATGTCTAAGTCAGTGTCAAACCAATGCTCTTTAAGTTTTGATCCAGAAATTTTCTTTATAGATACTGAGCTTAGGTGTTTAGTTTTATTTGAATCTACAATTTTTAGTTTTGGTGGAATATCACCAGTAAATACTCTTTCATCATATCCCAACAATGCTTGTCTTAAGCCTTCAAATGATGTATCTGCTTTAATCCATGAAAAACACTTTCCAATGCGATCTTTTTCTTTTGAATTTGAATAGTAGTGTGCGTCACTACAATCAAACAATTTATCATTTACTTTAGAAGCGGTCAGACTCTCTTGCGAACCGCGAAAATCCTCGTAAGAATAAGAAGAAATAAAAACACAATCCACAGAATTGATAATGTTCTTCTTTTTGGCTATAGAACTTTCACCCCATTTTATATCTGCCCATTCGGTTTTTCCAACAGCAGTAATAAATTTGCCTTTGAAAATTTCATTTCCTAGGCACTCTTGAACATGTTCGTAACTAAAATTGAGATTGTTGAATCCCTCAACTAATGGTGATTCGTAATTCTCCTTTTGTTCTTCGGGCACACTGGAGATTATCAACTTGCCTAGTTCTTCAAGGCTATCTCTTGTTATCACAGCTGACCAAGGTTTGGCTATCTTTTCATATTTTGGACTGATAATATATTTTGTTTTTAATCTGTTAATAAACTGCTGCTCAATTACATCGGATTGTAGTTCTTCGGAAAAAATTATGTGAAAATTTACTCGGCTAAGTTTGTTCTTGGTGCCTCCAAATTCCTTTAACCTAAGTTCAATAACAGGAAGAAGTAAATCAATATTTGATAATCTACCTCTCAACTTAGCTTCCAATAATTTTCGATATCCATCAATAAACATGTAATCATTTACACCTATTACTTTAACTTCAGGAGGTAGGTGTTCGAGTTCGCTAATATATTTTCCCCATACTTCGTCTGTGTCGCCACCATAGTGATTTACCAGCGAAGCTGGTGTGTGAACATGCAAATCCCATTTGTTCCAAAGTGAGCCTTGAGCGTAATTCATTGCGTCTCCTTCTTGTACCGCCTGATTATAACAATAAAGATTTATTTGCTTATTGGTGGTTTCGATACGCCGCTCCGCGGCTACTCAACCACCGAGTTGCTCTTTAATCCTTTGTACCCTTCGTGTCCTTCGTGGTAAAAATAAGTTATACTCCCAACCGCTTATGACAGACCATATCCGTAACTTCTGTATTATCGCCCATGTTGACCATGGCAAATCCACGCTCGCTGATCGCCTGTTGCAATTGACCGGCACGATCTCTGAACGTGACATGTCCGCGCAGATGCTCGATACGATGGACCTCGAACGCGAAAAAGGCGTCACGATCAAAGCCTCCGCGGTGCGCATGTATTACACCGCCAAAGACAATCAACGCTACGAGATCAATCTCATTGATACACCTGGTCACGTGGACTTCGGTTATGAAGTCAGCCGTGCGCTCAAAGCCTGTGAAGGCGCGGTGCTTGTCGTGGATGCCTCACAAGGCATCGAAGCGCAGACGCTTGCGAATCTTTATCAAGCGCTCGATGCCGATCTCACGATCATCCCCGTCATCAACAAAATTGACCTGCCCTCGGCGCGTCCCGATGAAGTGGCTGAAGATGTCGGCGCTTTGCTGGGCATTGAGCCTGAAAGCGTGCTTCAAGTCTCTGCTAAAGAGGGGCTCAACGTAGATCAAATTCTTGAAGCCATCGTCACGCGCATCCCGCCCCCGAAAGATGCCGACGATGCGCCTTTGCGCGCGCTCATCTTCGATTCGCATTACGACTCCTATAAAGGCGTCGTCGCTTATATCCGCGTGATCGAAGGCTCGTTCAAGAACACGGATGTGCTACGCATGTTCGCCACCAAAGTGGATATGAAACCAGTCGAGATCGGCATCTTCTCGCCCAGCATGAAGCCTGTCCAGAAATTGGGCTCAGGCGAAGTCGGCTACATTGCCACTGGATTCAAGACTGTGCACGAGTGCCGCGTCGGAGATACGATCACCCGCGCTGCGATTCCAGCATCTACCCCCTTGCCTGGATACCGCACCCCCAAGCCGATGGTCTTCGCTGGTATCTATCCCGTCGAAGCTGACGATTATCCCGAACTGCGTGAGTCGCTTGAGAAATTACAACTCAACGACGCCTCACTCACGTACACCCCCGAAACATCGCAAGCCTTGGGCTTTGGATTCCGCGCCGGTTTCCTCGGTCTCTTTCACATGGAAATTATTCAGGAACGCATTGAACGTGAATATAACCTCGATGTATTGTTCACTGCGCCTTCCGTGGAATACGAAGTTGTGATGATCGGTGACAAAGTCATCACGGTTGATTCACCCGCTGAACTGCCCGATGAATCGAAGGTGGTCGAGATCCGCGAACCGTGGATGAATATCGAGATCATCACGCCGACAGATTATTACGGTCCCATTATGGAACTGGTCACCAAGAAGCGCGGTATCTTCAAACAACAGGAATATCCCGCCCCGCATCGCGTGCAATTGGATTTTGAAATCCCACTTTCCGAGATCATCATCGGTTTCTTTGATGAATTGAAATCGCGCACCAAAGGTTACGCTTCATTAGATTATCAATTCCTCGAATATCGCGTGGACGAGTTGCAGAAATTGGAAATCCTCGTCAATGGCGAACCGCTCGATGCGCTCGCAGCAATCGTCCACAAGAAAGATGCGTTCCACAAGGGTCAACGTCTCATTACCAAACTGAAGGACTTGATTCCGCGTCAACTCTACGATGTCGCTGTCCAGGCTTCAGCGGGTGGACGCATCATCTCGCGTGCGAACGTCAAAGCCACGCGTAAAGATGTGTTGGCGAAATGTTACGGCGGCGACATCACGCGCAAAAAGAAATTGCTCGAGAAACAGAAGAAGGGTAAGAAACGTTTGAAGATGGTCGGCAACGTGGAAATTCCGCAAGACGCGTTCATGGCTGTCTTGAAATTGGATGAGGAATAAATTAATTAACCACTAAGGACACAAAGGTCACTAAGGTGGGACGTGTGATGAGCGAATAGCATCTCCACAGATTTTCCTTTGTGTACGTTGTGTCCTTTGTGTTTAAATAAAGGAATTATTTATGAAAGATTGGAAACGTTGGTTACCCGGTGCAGTCGTCAGTATTATTTTGATCGCCGCGATCTTATCGGTTGTGGATCTGCGCGTCATGGTCGACGCCATCCGCAATGCCAATTACTTCATGTTGTTCATTGCACTGATCACCGGCTTCATCTGGATCGCCGTACGTGCCAGTGTCTGGCGGACGCTATTACGCAATCGCCCCTCGTATAGCGATGTCTTTTGGACAGTGGGCGAAGGCTATATCCTGAATAACTTTTTGCCGTTCCGATTGGGTGAGGTTGGGCGCGCTTTTCTGCTCAGCCGCAAATCAGGCATGACGTTCATGGAGATCCTGCCCACCATCGTCATCGAACGCACCATGGATCTGGGCTATACGGCTGTGGTCCTGCTGGCGGCATTGCCTTTCGTTGTCGGCTTGGAAGGCTCGGAACGGATCGGCATTATCGTCGGCGTGGTTGTGTTGATCGGTTTTATCATGTTATATATTTTGGCGCGCAGTAACCAATGGGCGCTGGACCTTTTTCATAAGCTTAGCGCGCGCTGGCCCGCATTGCAACGCATGGGCGGCAGTTTTCTCGAATCCTTTTTTGCGGGCTTGAGCGTTCTAACGGATGGCTGGCTCTTCGTCCGTTTTCTGTTTTGGATGACCCTGAACTGGGTGCTTGCCATCGTGGCGTATTACTTTATTATTCGTGCCTTCTTTCCTGCGACGCAAGTCACATGGGCAATGCTGGGATTAGGCGCCGCTGCGTTCGGTGGTGCGGTTCCTGCTTTGCCGGGAGCTGTTGGCACCTTCGAAGGGGCTTTCGGCGGCGCGTTGACCTTGTTGACAGGCGATCAATCCACGTCCTTTGCAGCGGCGGTCACAGCCCGTTTGTATAACTACATCAACAGCGGCGTGATCGGCGGTATTGGCTTGGCGCGCGAAGGGGAAACGCTTTCAGGTATTTATCAGCAGTTGATGAATTTGAGAAATAAAGAGAAGACCGAATAATTTAGATATTCCATGTTCCCGCTTTATGACACGGCGCGTACCCATAAATTTCCATTGATCAATCTGATGTTGATCGGTGTAAATATACTGGCTTTTTTGTATGAGTTGCAAATGGGGTCACAGGCACTGCGGGAATTTATTTCTACATGGGGTTTGGTACCAGCTCGTTTCCTAAATGATCCCCTAAATTTTTGGATGACCATCCTTACGTCCATGTTTTTGCATGGCGGCTGGTTCCATATTCTCAGCAACATGTGGGTGCTGTTCATCTTCGGCGATAACGTGGAAGCCCGCCTCGGCGGAATGCGTTACTTGATCTTCTATTTGCTTTGTGGAACCTTTGCCGGATTGATGCAGTCCTATATATTGCCGTCGAGTCAGGTGCCCATGATCGGGGCGAGCGGTGCAGTGGCAGGTGTCCTGGGTGCGTATCTCATCCTGTTCCCGCGCTCACGCGTTGCCAGCCTGGTGCCGATCCTTTTCATTTTTACGATCATCGAGATCCCAGCAACCCTTTTCCTTTTGTTCTGGTTTGCGTCGCAATTGTATTCAGGCTGGTTGGCAATTCAAGGTGGCAGTGCCAGCGGGATCGCATGGTGGGCACATATTGGCGGTTTTACTTTCGGATTGATCATGGTATTCTTTTTTAGAAAAAGGACTGCATATCGCAGTTGGTAGAAGGAGACGAATGACTCGTAATTATTTGATTACCGGGGGCGCAGGCTTTATCGGATCGAACTACGTCCACAAGCTGCTTCAGCGCGGCGAAAGCGTTACCGTCTTTGACAATTTGTCCCGGGCGGGCGCACCGCGCAATATCGCCTGGTTGCAGAAGGAGTTTGGGAAAAACGCATTCAGGTTCATCATCGGAGATGTGCGAAACGCTGACCAGATGGTGGATGCGGCTAAAGACGCCGATATCATCGTCCATTTGGCGGGGCAGGTCGCAGTGACGACATCCGTAACCAACCCCAGAGACGATTTCGAAGCGAATGCGCTAGGCACGTTCAATGCGCTTGAAGCCGCGCGTCTCTCGCAGCGCGATCCCATTTTTATTTATTCATCCACGAACAAGGTCTACGGTGGCATGGACGATGTGGAACTGATCGAAGAAGCCACGCGCTGGTTGTATAAAGATTTGACCCAAGGGTGTGCAGAATCCCAGCCATTGGATTTTCATTCGCCATACGGATGCTCAAAAGGGACTGGCGATCAGTATGTTAGGGACTACGCCCGCATTTACGGTCTGCGGTCTGTCGTCTTCCGTCAAAGTTGCATTTACGGACCGCGTCAATTCGGCGTGGAGGATCAAGGCTGGCTGGCGTGGATGATGATCGCCGCGGTAACCGGCAGACAGATCACGATCTACGGTGACGGTAAACAAGTGCGCGATGTGCTGCACGTTTATGATCTGTTGAATGGCTACGATGCCGCGATCGAAAAAATTGATCAGGCAAAGGGACAAGTCTACAACATCGGTGGTGGGACCCGCAACCTGCTTTCGATTTGGACCGAGTTTGGTCCCATCCTTGAGAAATTATTGGGGAAGAAAATCGAAGTCGCCCGCGGTGATTGGCGTCCCGGTGATCAAAAAGTTTTTTATGCCGATTACAGCAAGGCAAAAGATGAGTTGGGCTGGGAACCGAAAATAGACGTGGAAGAAGGCGTGGAAATGTTGTTCGAGTGGGTAAAAGCGAACAAGGAGTTGTTCTAGCTTCGAGGACATTTTAGAGAATGACTCCATATAAAATATAGTTGGGTGGTTGTATATGGCAAACATTTTTCAGATCATATCAATGGTGTTCTGCGGTTTTCATCTAAAGGTACACAATGAAAAATAGTACTTATCTAGAACGAATTAAAATACTTATATTCAAAGGGGTAAAAATATCTGCCATACCTGCATTACTGATAAACGCTTTTATTGCTATTCTGATTTCTTTGTTTCTCAATGCAATAGAGCCAAGTTGGGATTTTACATTTACCTATGGGTTATTTCATGTCTTGATTGACTTTTCCATCTTTACAATTGTTGTATTTTTGGGGATTGTATTGATTAGTTTGGTTTTGGCTTATCTCAACCGCGGACTAACAAACATTACAGCAGGCTTTGGGGGAGCCATTATCGGGATAGTATGTGCGATTACTGCAAACATGGTTCTTCTAATTATTTTCTATTTCCCAGGTGGATATTTTTTTGAATATATGTTTGATTTTTTGTTCGGGCAAGTTATTCCAATTTATTCGCTTTCAAGCCTCGCCACCATTTGTATTTTGGCTTATATTTCCCTAAGTCTGAATAAGACCAAAGCTTTATTACCAGCAAACGGTATTGCCGATGATTTAATAGACAAAACTAGCATAGAATTACATGTAGCGCGAATGGTTACTCAAGTTATTGGTATTGGTTGTGTGTTTGTTGCTGTTTATCACATTATTTACGAATATTTGTTTGAAGATACCTTAGGGGCATATTACCATCCATATGACATAATCGTCATATCAGTAATCGAACTAGGATTTGTGTTATTAATAACCCTGCCAATCGTATTTGCGGGCGGTTTCTTGTCAGGCTCAATTGTAAAAAGAATACGAAACAAAGGTCTTTTGTCGCATAGGCTCTCCCTTCCACTCGGTATTCTAACAAGTGTTTTTGTTTTCGCGGGTGTTATGGTCGCTAAATCCATAATTTTTGGTCATAGTATTTTATATCCGCCTTTTAGTGATTACTTTATAGTAGACTTGGTCTTTCTGGTTGTTGCGAGTGGTGTAATCGGGAAACGTTTATATGGAAAACCACCCGACAATGTGTACAGCTAACGATGGGTACGCGCCGCGTTTTTTAGCCTTTTCTCGGCTTCGAGTTTTTCCCGTTTCGGCGGCAAGTCTCATCCCTCACCTACCTGCCATTAACGCGAGCTGTTACCTCTTCCGATAAAACAAAGACAAAACCAGCGCGCCTGATAATCCCAATATTAGATCAACGAGCGTGTCTTCCAATCCGCGGACCATCTGAAACCCAAAGAAGTGGTCCATCAGGTTCTCGTAAAATTCCCAGAACACGGTCGTTGTCCCTGTGGCGGTGAACGCAAGCAAAATCTGAATCAGGATGGGTATATCCCCCAGAAACTTTTGCGAATTCCGTATGGCAACGCGATAAAAATAGGTGATCGTCACGCCGCCCATGAAATGAGTGGGCATATCTATGAATGGGAACATCCTGAAAAGATGGAAAGCCAGCCCAAAAACGTAAATCCCGACCACGCACAACGGCGCCCAGGCTGCTTCACGCAGGGTCACCAGTCCCCAATCCATGATTTGTTGTTTGTTCTTCATGATGAATGCCGCGATCCTTATAGGTTATTTCGACCGCCCGTGATTGTACCAAGTTAAATAACCAATGGTGCTAGTTTAGGGTCTTGAAAAAGTCACGGACCTCGCTCACAATTCGAGTTAGCGACAACTGAAAGGAGCGTGAGCCGTGACCACCGAGGATTTTATCATTGCGTTGTTCATTCGGATTGATGATGCCATGAAAGGAATTCACAAAGATAGTCAAGCCAATCTCTATCCGAGTGAGATTGTGACCTTGGGTATCTTGTTTTCGCTGAAAGGGGTAGGCAATCGAGCTTTCTATCGCTGGTTGAAGCGAGATTGGCTGCTCTGGTTCCCGAAACTGCCCGAGCGAACCCGCTTGTTCCGTCTGTTCAAAACACATCAAGCCTGGACGAAGCGCTTTTTGGCAGAGCCCACGGTGCTGGGCGTAGTGGACAGCTATGGTGTCGAAATGCTGCATCCCTGTCGAGAAGGTCGGAGTAACAAACAGATCGGGAAGAAAGGCTATTCCAACCATCGCTGGATCGTGGGCAGCAAGGTTTGTTGCCTGCTCAACCAGCAAGGTCTGGTGTGTGGTTGGGATTGTGCCACAGCCAATGTCCATGATGCAGTCTTTCATCCTCTCATTCAGTTCTTTGAAGATCAAATGATTGTCTTGGCAGATCATGGTTTTTATTCCAAACAAGGCAATCCGAAAAATCTGAAAGTCTGCCAGCCTAAAACTTGGAATGTCCGTATGATTGTGGAAACGATGTTGTCCATGCTTACAACCGTCTGCCGTCTCAAACGTGTCACCCAGCGAACTTGGGGGTATTTCAAAGCACGATTAGCATTTACTATGGCTGCTTTCAATCTTCTCATTCAATGGCACGGCTTGCAGCCTGATCCTGATGGCTTTATCCATCTTTCTATCGCTGAGTTCAGCCTTTAAACTAGCACCATTAGTTAATTAAAAATGCCGCTGAGAGTTCAGCGGCATTTCGTCTAGCCTCTATTCAGGATATATTTCTTTACAAAATACACGATGATCAGCGTCAGAACGATGGGACCTAGATAATACGAGAAGCCGGTCAAAAAGCCATTGAGGTAAGCTCCGATTTTGTAGAATCCGCCGACTGAACTTGCGACCGCAATAAAGATCAAATAGCGCAGACCGATATTGATCACATCATCCGAATCGAAGTAGAAGATCCCCACTAGAATGCCGACCAGCATCAGCGCCGAGATCAAAAACTCGTTTTGCAGGGCAAGTGTATTTGCCAACCCGGCAACGACTCCGCCAAGGATAAAGATCCACTTGAACAGCCATTTCCATTCAGACAGCATGCCTTTCTCGTGGGTCTTTTGAGATGCAGCTGTATTTTTTGTTGACATATGTTGCTCCTTTTGAAGTTCGTATGATTTTCATAACTGGAAACCCCCATGCACCCGGAAGTTACTCCCTTAATCCTCACTTGCACCGCCGGGTTGCGTAGTGCCAGCGAGCGGAAAGTACCCAAAAAGGTAGAGTGTCCAAGAGGGTATAATCCTTCCGCTTATGAAAATCCTGACCGTCCTTACCTATTACCGCCCACACACATCCGGACTGACCATCTATGCCGAACGCCTCGCGCGTGCCTTTGCCAAACGTGGGCATCAAGTCACTGTAATGACCACACAGTTCGAACCATCCCTGCCGCATGAGGAAACCATCGATGGCGTCAAAGTCATCCGTGTGCCGGTGGCGGCGCGTATCAGCAAGGGCGTGATTGCGCCCACGTTCGGCTGGGTCGCAACCAAGTTGGTCGCGCGACATGATGTCGTCCAAATGCACCTCCCGCAATTCGATGCCCCCGGCGTTGCTTTACGCGGTCGCCTCTTTGGCAAACCCGCCGTGCTGACCTATCATTGTGATCTGTTTTTGCCGCCCGGTGCCTTTAATCGCATTGTCAACACCGTCGTAGATTTCATGAACAATGCCGCGGGGATTTTGTCGAATCACATCGTGACCTACACTCAGGACTATGCCGACAACTCGCCCTATCTTTCGCGCTACGCCTCCAAACTGACCCCGATCCTGCCTCCCGTCGAATTGCCTGCTCCACAGCCTGGAGCGGTTCAAGCCTTCGCAGAGGAACACCATATCAAAGAGCGACGCCCCGTCATTGGCATGGCAGCGCGCTTCGCCGCCGAAAAAGGCGTGGAAGTTTTGCTCGATGCCATGCCCGCGATTCTCAAGAAATACCCGAAGGCGCAAGTCCTATTTGCAGGGACATATCAAAACGTGATGGGTGAACAAGCCTATTCAGACCGCCTCATGCCGCGCATCCGCGAATATGAGGTGCAGGGACATTGGACCTTCCTCGGAAATCTCGACCCCGTTCAAATGGCGGCATACTATCCCAACCTCGATGTGTTGACTGTGCCATCACTCAACTCCACTGAGGCGTTCGGACTTGTGCAGATCGAAGCGATGCTTAACGGTGTGCCATGTGTGCCATCCGCGTTGCCGGGGGTGCGTCAGCCAGTGACCATGCATGGCATGGGACGCGTCGCTAAAATTGGCGATGCGGCTGACCTGGCAGAATCCATTCTCGAGGTCCTGAATGACCCGCAAAAATTCAAAGGCGATATCGCTGCGATCAAGAAATCCTATGATCCCGATTCGATCGCACATGAATATGAAAAGCTGTTTGCAAGCTTGATGAAGAAAGGAAAATGAACATGATAGACACACTTGGAATCAATGGCTGGTTACTTTTGATCCAATTGATACCGATTATATTGTTCATTGGATTGCCGATCATCGCATTGGTCGATTTAGCAAAGAAAAACATGAGTGGCACACCACTGGCGGTGTGGGTGCTCGTCATATGTGCAGTTCCGCTTCTAGGCGCGCTGGCTTATTGGATCATCAAACCCACGGCTGAGAAGATCTGAGTTTTTTCTAAAGATTATGGGATAACGTCAAAGCCCTGTTGTGAAAAGTGAGTGTCGAATACAAACGCGGTTTTTACTCCATGGCGTCGCATGGTATCGAAACTGGAATTATCTACAAGGCTGATTTGACGGCGATTAGTTTTTAAGACAGCCTTGACAATTGAATTGTGGAGTTCTTCATCCAGCCAATCAATTTCAATAAAAGGCAGAATATCGTTATGTAAAATGGAAACAGCTTCCAGCCCGACACGACGTTGGATGAGAGCGATACTTTCCACTAGAACATAGTTATTGCAGATCAACTTTTCTTCATTTTCAATGAGATTCTCCCAGGTCTGCATGGCTTTGTCGTGGTTTGGGTCATCCAGGTTTATCAATGCCAGAAAAGCTGAAGTGTCCACATAGATCATGATGTGTAAATTTCCTCGAGATACTTGTCATGATTAACAGACAAATCCTTTTTTCCGGCAACATCCCGGAATTTCGCCTTCTTGATTTTTTGCAAGCCAGCCAATGCGCGGCGTTTCTTTTTGATTTGCTCCGGGGCTTGCGCGGTTGTTGTGACATAAGCTGTTACGCTCTCGCGCACCAAACTGGCAACAGAGGTCTTGCGAGTTTTCGCCAGCGCCTTTAATGCCTTGACTTGTTCTTCGGTTAGTTGAACCATTGTTCGTACCATTACGACCTCAATTCTGCTATCACTTTTCAGAAAGTGCTATCATTATATCATGACTAAAAAAGACTACCTTTTCCTCCAACTCCGTGACCTGCCCTATTTCCGTGCCTTTTTGCGCGCGGTGGAAAGTTCGTATTATCAAGACTTGCCCCTGCCCGCGCCCGTCTATGATGTGGGTTGCGGTGACGGCCACTTCGCTTCCTTAACCTTCGACCAGAAAATTGACGTGGGACTCGATCCCTGGCATGGACCGATCCACGAAGCGAAAAGGTTTGGTGCATATAAATCCCTGGTCGAGTCAGATGGCGCGAAATCACCTTTCCCCTCGGAATATTTTGCCAGCGGATTCAGCAACTCGGTGCTGGAACACATCCCGCACATTGATGACGTGCTGAAAGAAACTGCACGCGTCTTGAAAAAGGATGCGCCCTTCTATTTCTGCGTGCCGAACACCCGCTATTTTTCAGAGCTATCGATTTCAAAAGTTTTAGGCAAGCCGTATGAGAATTGGTTCCGCAAGATCTCACGCGTCCAGCATGCCAACGAGCCAGATGTGTGGAAAGAACGGCTGGAACGCGCTGGTTTTGAAATGATACGGTACTGGCACTACTTTTCGCCCGCCTCCATGCGCGTGTTAGAATGGGGACATTATTTTGGCGTCCCATCGGTATTTGCACGTGTAATTACCGGCAAATGGATCATCTCGCGTACAGCCTGGAACCTCTGGCTGACGAAAAAATACGTAAATAAATACGCGTCGCCTGATCCGATAGAGAATGGGACATTCACGTTTTATATTGCACGTAAACGGTAGTAACGACTTAAGTCGTTACTACGATTTATTATGGCTTTCGACGAAAAATACTTCTCCACGCACACTTATGCAAATATCACCTTTGCCAAGTACAGCATGTATTGGTGGTCTAATCGATTCTATGCCATACTGGCACGGCGTTATGGCAAACGCGGCGCACGCTTTCTGGAGGTGGGATCAGGCATGGGGCATCTCACCGGGCAGCTCGAAGATACGTTTGAAACGTACGGCATGGACCTCAATCACTGGGCGGTCAAGCAATCCAAGGCGGTCGTCAACAAATCCCGTTTACAAACTGCCAGCGCGCAGGAACTTCCCTATCAGGATGGCGTCTTTAATGTCGTGATCATCAAGCACATCGTGGAGCATCTGCCCGACCCGCGCAAAGCGATCCAGGAAATTGGGCGTGTCATCGAAAAGGGCGGCATCCTCATCCTTGCCACGCCGAATCTCGATTCCATGCTCAAGTCGTGGAAGGGTGACCGTTGGATCGGCTACCAGGACCCCACCCATATCTCACTAAAACGACCGGCTGAATGGCTGGCTTATATCGAGGAAGCCGGTTTTAAAATTGAACGCGCCTTCGCGGATGGCTTTTGGGATGTGCCATATATCCGTTTTGTACCAAAACAACTTCAGAAATTATTCTTTGGTTCGCTGGGCGGTTTGCAGGCGATCATCGGATTTGTCTTTCTACCCGTAACATGGGGCGAGAGTGTGATTGTGATCGCGCGGAAGAAATAGTCGTTATCACTGAACAGTTACCAGTCATTATAGAGTGAAGACAGATGAGTGACGAAACACAGAACCCTAATCAATCTCCTCAACCGGAACCCAGCGTTCTTGATTATTTAAAATCCCTGTTTCGATTCGGAAGTGGCGAACGAATCCAACTGCCGGATTTCGTAGATGAAGAGCAGCAGTTAGCGGTTAGCGGTCAGCCGTTGGTAAGCAGTGATCAACCTGCAACCTTCAAACCTTCCAACATTCAAACTCCATTTCCCTGGCGTTCCGTTCTGGCTTTGCTTCTTGCTCTGCTCGGACAGAAATTATTCGAGCCGCCACCTACCACCATTCCGTTGGGCGTTGCATTCTATATTATGGCGCTCTCCATGTTGGGGTGGGCGATCTATCGCGGTGAATGGACTCTCGCGCCACTGGCTGAAACCTCCGATGGCACAGATCCGCTAACCTATCGCCGGCTGGCACTGTTCATTAGTTTGCCGCTGGCGCTTTGGGCATTTACACTTTTTGATAACAATCTATTCACGAAGACCAATCTGTTTATTTGGCTGATTGCGCTCGTGTTATTTGTTGCGGCTTTTTGGATTAACCGGAATAAGCGCTTATCCATCTTCGGGGGCATTTTCCAGAACGGCTTCACGATTAATATTTCACCATGGATGATCCTCCTCATCGCCGCCATCGCGTTGGTCTTCTTCTTTCGTTTTACGCAAACTGCCAGCGTCCCGCCTGAACCGTTCAGCGACCAGGCAGAAAAGATCTTTGATGTGTACGATGTCTCACAGGGGCAAACACATATTTTCTTCCCGCGGAATACGGGGCGCGAAGCCATTCAAATGTATTGGACGCTGTTGGTCGCAAAGGTCTTTGGTACCGGACTTTCCTATCTCAGCCTTAAACTTGGCACCGCCATCCTCGGCTTTTTGACTCTGCCGTTCATCTATCTGCTGGGCAAAGAGATCGGTGGACCACGTGTGGCGCTCTTCGCTTTTATTCTGGCAGGGATCGGATATTGGCCCAACGTCATCAGCCGCATTGGACTGCGCTTCCCGCTGTATCCGCTCTTTGTTGCGCCCACGCTTCTCTTTCTCATCCGGGGCCTGCGGACGCGGAATCGAAATGATTTTCTCCTCGCTGGACTCTTTTTAGGACTCGGCTTGCACGGTTATAGTCCCATGCGGATCGTGCCTTTCGTGGTCATTGCTGCGTTCGGGTTGTACTGGCTGCATTCACAATCCGTAGGTGCGCGCAAGGATCTACCGGTTTGGCTGGTCATGTTGGGGCTGGTCGCGCTGATGGTTTTCCTGCCGTTATTACGGTATTGGGTTGACCACCCGGCTGAGTTTGGCTTCCGTGCTTTCTCGCGTTTGAGCGGCACCGAACAGGCTTTGCCGGGACCCGCCATGGAGATCTTCGCATCGAATGTTTGGAATGCGCTCAAGATGTTCAATTTTGACGACGGTGAGATCTGGGTCCATTCTGTGCCGCATCGCCCCGCATTGGATATCGTCTCGGGTGTGTTGTTCGCTTTTGGCGTTTTGTTGGTGTTGGTCCGTTATCTTCGCAACCGGCACTGGCTTGATCTGTTTTTGTTGGTGTCCATTCCATTATTGCAGTTGCCATCTACGCTATCATTGGCATTCCCCGGTGAGAACCCGGCATTGAACCGCGCGGGCGGCGCGTACATCCCGGCATTCATTCTCAGTGCGCTGGCGCTCGATGGTCTCCTCACCAGCTTTGGACGAGGAAAGCTGCGCAGCGTCCTGATCTGGAGTGCGGCAGGACTCTTGTTGTTCGTATCCGCATCTCAAAATTACGATTTGGTCTTCAATAAATTTTACAACTCGTTCCGTCAGGGCTCGTGGAATACGTCGGATATGGGCCGGGTGATCAAAGAGTTCGAGCAGACTTATGGCAGGACGGATACGGTGTGGGTGGTGCTGTTCCCACATTGGGTGGATACGCGTCTGCCGGCGGTGTGGGCGGGTATTCCGAACCGTGATATGGCGATGTGGCCGGAGAATCTGGCGAGCACGGTAGAATTAACGGGACCGAAGTTGTTCATGGTGAAGGCGAATGTCGAAGACCCGAATGCGAACGATCAGGCTGCGCTGGACGTTTTACAGGAGTTATACCCGAACGGTCAATTACGCATGTTCGACTCGGATGTGCCGGGTCATGATTTCTGGATCTTTTTTGTACCGGCTAATTAAAAGACCCGACAGGTTTCCGCAAAACTCTGAAGGTCAAATTTATTTCGTTACGGAGAATCACCTTCCTGTATGGGTGCATTGAAAACCTGTCAGGTCTGATAATATGAATCGCGAAAAATATTCCTGGCTTTATGATGTGCTTTTCCTGCTGGTGTTGATCCTGGCAGGCTATTTGCGTTTGACGGGTGTCAACTGGGGTGAAGGTCAGCACCAGCATCCGGATGAAAACTTTTTATCGGGCGTGCTGGGCAGTTTGCAGGCGCATAAATGTGACGATGCCACCATCCCTGTGGAAGCCTGCCCTCCTGAACAAAAACAATGGCTGGGTATTGGGGATTATTTCAACAGCAAGACTTCCACATTGAACCCATACAATCGTGGGTTTTCGTTCTTTGTCTATGGCAACCTGCCGATGACTATCGTACGTGTTGCAATAGATGCGTCTAGTGATATTACGAGTCAAATTAACTTGTGGGTGAGCGAAGGGAAACTGTCATTTCTTAAAACCGAGGACGGATTGCCTTTCACTTCACAATTCGATGCCAAGATCATCGGGCGGCAATTCTCTGCCCTCGCCGATCTGTTTACGATCCTGATCTTGTACTTCATCGTCGCGCGTCTATATGACCGCCGCATCGCATTGCTGGCTGCCCTCTTTTCGGCATTGACCGTGATGCAGATCCAACAATCACACTTTTTCACGACGGACCTCTTCGTGAATCCCTTTGCGTTTCTGGCGATCTATTTCGCGGTGGCGATCTTGTTGGATAGTAAAGAAGAGCATAGAGAACAGATTGTAGTGACGGAAGACTCGCCTAACGAAACGGTGGATGAATCACAGCCCGCAACAGCGCACACGCAATTTCCTGCTCTCAAGTCTCTACTCTCTAATCATCTTTTTCTTTACAGCATCGGCTTCGGTTTTGCCTACGGTATGGCTCTGGCATCGAAGGTCAATATCTATCCGTTGGCGGTTCTATTGCCAGGCGCATTTGTGTTGCGGTATTTCATCAATGGCAAAAATATGACCACCGACGACCGACCACAGACCGAAACCGACGAAGCCTCGTCAGCGGCCAGCGGTCAGCCGTCAGCAATTACTAATTACTGGTTACTGATAACTGCATTTTTACTCGCCGGTGGACTCGCTGCATTCATCTCCTTTCGCATTTTTCAGCCCTATGCCTTCGACGGACTCTTCCCCAGTCAGCAGTGGATTGCCAACATCAAGGAGCAACGTCTTCAAGCTACAGGTGAATCTGATCAACCCTGGAACTTACAATGGGCGCGGCGTAATCACTTGTATTCATTCGTCAACTTAACTGTGTGGGGACTTGGTCTTCCGCTTGGCATTCTCGCCTGGCTCGGATTTATTTATATGGGTTGGCGCATTCTCAAAGGTGAATGGCGGCATGTCTTGCTTTGGGGTTGGACGGCGGCGTATTTCATCTGGCAGTCCATGCAATTCAATCCGACGATGCGCTATCAATTGCCGATCTATCCGCTGTTGGTGATGATGGCGGCGTGGTTTGTGTTTGAGTTGGCAAAATCCAATCAGACCATTGACCATAGACCGCCGACCGTGGTCAGCCGTCTGCGGTCTAGTGGCGCGCTTGTAATTGGTGTGGTAGTTGTCACCCTCACTGCCGCGTGGGCATTCGCCTTCCAAAGTATTTATGTGCGTGACGAACCGCGTATGGCTGCTTCACGCTGGATCTTCCAAAACATTCCCGGTCCGATCACTTTGGAAATTCAACAAGCAGATGGCTCCACCTATAACCGACCTCTGCCATTTCCCACGGGCGTGTATATTCAGCCGCAGATCCCTTATCAAACTTCCTTTATTGCTCAAAATGATGGGCTGCTCAAGGAAGTGACGCTTGCACATGTCGCGTCTGTCCCAGCGCAATTACCGGCCCAACTCATGGTAACAGTCTGGCAAAACTTAAGTGACCCATTGCCCCTGGCGTCTGCCTTTTCGATCGCGGAAGCCCCGGATGAACCTGGTAACACGGCTCAATTGGTTAATTTTGATCAACTCCCGTTGCTTATGGTGGATCAAACTTATTATCTGAAATTCGAGATGGTTGGTGTGGATGGTCTCGTCAATGTTTGTGGTCCTTTGCATATCAATATACAAGTCAACGACCAGATCGTGGAACAGGTTATTGATGTATCCGCACCCTGTACGGTGGCGCTGGATAAGCCTTACACTGTTTCATTTGTTCCGCAAGCCAGTGGGATCGTAAGCGGAATTAGACTGGAACATGTTACCAATGCAGATCTAAGCACACTGTCTGAGCCCCATACTTTAAATCTGTCCATTTCAAAAGATCCCAATTTAACCTCCGAGCTATTGGCTAACGCTTCGGTTACCAGGACGTTTGTCTCCACCCATGATCCACGCGGCGATACGTATATATTAACACTGGATGATCCGATTGCCTTGGAAAGCGGATCACAATATTACCTAAGCCTCGAAACGGACTCTGGCTTGTTGTCCATTACTGGCGCAGCTGTTGCTAATGAAACAGATTATGACTATGGACTGCCCTTCCGTATTGATGGCTACGATGCGTTCGGCGGTATCTATCGCGGTGACTTGAATCTCCAGGTCTATTGGGATGACAACGCGGATAAGCTGAATCGTTTTGTCTCCACGCTTGACCAAGCCGATTACATCTTTATCCCCACCAATCACCAATACGCGCAGATCACGCGCCTGCCCGAACGCTATCCGCTGACAACGATGTATTATCGCGAACTGATGGGCTGTCCGCTGGATATGGAGATCATCCCTTGTTATCACGAAGCCCAACCGGGAGATTACGAAAGCAGACTTGGCTTCGAGCTTGTGGCTGTCTTCGAGACCTTCCCGAAACTTGGTAATTTCGAGATCAACGATCAATACGCCGAGGAAGCCTTTACGTTCTATGACCATCCCAAAGTTTTGATCTTCAAAAAGAGCGCAGACTTCAATGTTGAACAGGTTCGCGCGACACTCAGCACCGTGGATCTGACCAAGGTCACGCGCCTCACCCCGCGTCAATTTGATGATTTCTCTACGTTGTTATTACCCGCTGACAGACTCGCAAGTCAACGTGCGGGCGGTACATGGTCACAGTTGTTTGATTACGACTGGGTTCAAAATAAATATCCTGTTGTCGGTTTGATCATCTGGTACATCTTTATCTTCATCCTTGGCATTGTCACCTATCCGATCATTCGGTTGGCGATGCCTAGGTTAGCAGATAAAGGCTATCCGCTCAGCCGCGCATTAGGCTTGTTGATCTTTGGTTATATTGCCTGGCTGGCGAGTTCGGTGGGGATTCCACACACACGCATTACGATTGCAGTCGTATTTGGTGTTCTACTCGTGGTGAGTGCGGCTCTTGCATATTACCAACGCGAAGAACTGCGCGAAGAATGGCGCACCAAACACAAACAGTTCCTGATGGCAGAAGGACTCTTCCTCGCTTTCTTCCTCATTGACTTCCTCATCCGCCTGGGCAACTCCGATCTATGGCACCCTGCCAAAGGCGGCGAGCGCCCGATGGATTTCTCGTACTTTAACGCGGTTATCAAGAGCACATCCTTCCCGCCGTATGATCCATGGTTCGCAGGCGGGTACATCAACTATTACTATTACGGTTTTGTACTGGTCGCCACGCCGGTGAAACTGCTGGGTATTGTTCCATCCATCGCGTATAATTTCATTTTGCCGACCTTGTTTGCGATGGTGGGCAACGGTGCTTTTTCGATCGGCTGGAATCTGGTCGAAAGTCGAATGTCAAACGTCAGTGGTGAACGACCTTCGACATTTGACGCTCGACTCATTTCCGGTCTCTTCGCCTCCCTGCTCGCCATTCTGCTTGGCAACCTCGGCACGATCCAACTGATCTATAACAAATTACAACAGCTTGGCTCGCTCGGTACATTCAGTTGGACTTCCACCTTTACCCAACGTTTGACATGGGCGATCGAAGGTCTGAAACTGACCTTTGCCGGAGGCACGCTTCCCATCGGACCCGGAGACTGGTACTGGGATCCAAGCCGAGTCATCCCTCCAGCGGGCGGCAACGAGATCACAGAATTCCCGTTATTCACGTTCGTGTATAGCGACCTGCACGCCCATATGATCGTGATGCCAATTGCATTACTTGCCATCAGTTGGGCGCTGTCAGTGGTGGCAGGCCGTGCCTGGAAACAGGAGCAGGCCCGCCCTGAGTCTGAGCGTCGCTTGTCCATTGGATTAAGTTTATTGATCGGTGGTCTCATCATTGGTGCGGCATATCCCACCAATCTATCCGACTCGTATACATATTTGTTGATCGGCATTGTAGCGTTGGTCTATTCCATTTGGCGTTATGCCGAAGTGGAATCCATCGTGAAGCGCCTTGCATTTACCGGCGGCGCGGTGGTTGCTTTATATTTATTGTCCACATATTTGTATCTGCCGTATCGCGCGTGGTATAGCCAGGCATACAGTTCGCTCGACCCGTGGAATGGACCGTTCACACCGCTCGCCTCTTATTTCACGCATTGGGGCTTATTGCTGTTCGTGGTGGTTTCGTGGATGACATGGGAAACGCGCGAGTGGCTTGCAGCCACGCCGCTTTCGGCGCTGCGAAAACTCAAGCCGTATCAATTGTTGATCGAAGGTGGGTTGATCTTTTTGGTGCTGGTGTTACTGGGTTTGCAATTCAAAGGTACCAGCGTTGGCTGGATCGCATTACCCATCGCGGCATGGGCGGGTGTATTGTTATTGAATCCGAGCTTGCCTGATTCAAAACGACTTGTCTTGTTCCTCATCGGCACGGCTTTGTTCATCACAGTCATTGTTGAGATCTTTGTGGTGCGTGGTGATATCGGGCGCGCCAACACGATCTTCAAATTTTATCTACAAGCTTGGTTGATGCTGGCAGTAAGTGCGGGCGCTGCGTTAGCGTGGACCTTGCCTGCATTCTTCCAATGGCTGCCGGGTTGGCGTGTCTTCTGGCAAACGGGCATGGTGTTTTTGGTTGCAGGTGCAGCGATGTTCACCATCACTGGCACAACTGGCAAGATCCGCGATCGTTGGATCATTGAAGCTCCGCGCACGCTTGATTCAATGACATTCATGAACTATGCCAATTATGATTTATTTGGGCAACGGCTGGACTTGAGCGAAGATTACCGTGCGATACGCTGGATGCAGGATAATGTGCAGGGAAGTCCTGTAATTATAGAGGCGGCGCCATGTAATCACGAATACGAATGGTGTGCACGCTTTTCTATGTATACGGGCTTGCCAAGTGTAATTGGCTGGAACTTCCATCAAAGACAACAACGTGCGTATACTGCCAATTGGGTGGAGGAACGCGTTGCTTCAGTTGGTGATTTCTATAACAGCGTGGATGCGGAATTCACGAGCAACTATCTCAAGACTTACAATATAAAATACATCATCGTTGGTCAACTCGAACGCGCGGAATTTACGCCCGAAGGCATTGCCAAGTTCGAGCAATATGATGGCGTGTATTGGAAGTCAGTCTATCGTGATGGGAGTACAGTGATCTATGAAGTGGTGCCGTAATAACATACTCTAGGTGGCGGCTTGAGCAAAAGCGCGAATATAAGGAGTAAACATGATCTTTCACATTACCTCCCGCACTGCCTGGGATGAAGCCCAGAAACGCGGTGACTATCGAGCTGAGGGATTTGCAAAAGAAGGTTTCATCCATTGTTCGACGTTGGCGCAGGTGTTACCAGTGGCGAATAATTTTTACAAGGGCCAAAGCGGACTCGTTCTGCTCGAGATCGAGCCCTCGCTGCTTTCTGCGAAGTTGAAATGGGAACCGCCCTCAGGCGGGATGCCGCCTCCGGGTGTGCCAGCGGGCGATCAATTCCCGCATGTGTATGGTCCCATCAATTTGGATGCGGTGGTGCGAGTGGTTGAACTCGCATCCAAGCCGGATGGTGCTTTCGAGTTGTCAGGCTCGTAGCTTCGTAACGCGACATTTATGTCGCATTACAAATTTAAAATCATAAATTAAATGTCTGCTTTCATCTCCTGGTATCTTCTTATCACCCTCCTCGGCTGGATCACATTCCCGCTGGCGTATAAACTTTTCCCCGCGTTGAGTGATCGCGGCTATACCTTATCGCGCGCCTTCGGCATGTTGATCTGGGGGTATGTCTTTTGGATATTCGCCTCGCTTGGTCTCGCACAAAATGACATGGGCGGATTGCTGTTGGGATTGATTGTGTTGGGTGGATTGAGCGCGTGGGCATTCGTGTCCGCAGACGATAGACCGCAGACGGTAAATGGTGCAGTCAGCGGTCAGCGGTCTATTCTTGAATGGATTAAGAACAATAAGAATCTTGTCCTCACCACTGAACTCCTTTTCATCATCGCCTTCGCGTTCATGGCATTTGTCCGTTCGGCGAACCCGGAGATCGTGGGCACCGAAAAGCCCATGGAATTGATGATGATCAACGGCATCATGAACTCGCCGACCTTCCCGCCGCGTGATCTGTGGCTTTCAGGGTATTCGATCTCGTACTATCACTTCGGTTATGTGATGACGTCCATGCTGGCGATGTTCACTGGTGTGCCCGCGACGATGGCATTCAATTTAATGATCGCCTTGATCTTTGGCTTAAGCGCCGTCGGTGCGTATGGGATTTTGTATAACCTGCTGGCACTTCGCGGCAATGACCGCAGACCACAGACGGAAGACGAAACAGACGTGGTCAGCGGTCAGCCGTCGGCGGTCGCTCCATTACTCGCTCCCCTCTTCCTCCTCATCCTCTCCAACGTCGAAGGCTTTCTAGAAATATTTCATCGGCGTGGTATCTTCTGGTCTGATAACAAACCTGGTTTTTGGATGTGGTTGAAACAGATTGACAAGTATGGAGTGTTTTGGAAATCTGACTTAACAACTTTCAATTTTTGGACCTGGCTTGACATCATGGATTTGAGGGATGTCCCATCACAAACCCTTGGCTGGGCTCCCGAAAGATACCTGTGGTGGTGGCGCGCCTCGCGTGTAATCATGGATTATGATATTAAAGGGAGTTGGGCTGGGGATATCATCAATGAATTCCCAGCATTCTCGTTTATCCTCGGTAACTTGCATCCGCATGTACTGGCTATGCCATTCGTGTTGCTAGCTGTTGCCGTCGCGTTGAACATCTTTCTCGGCGGCTGGCGCGGAAGCATCGACCTGTACTTCGGGCGATTGAAAATCAGCAAAACCGGCTTCTTCATCACTGCCCTCATGCTCGGCGGATTGGCGTTCCTCAATACGTGGGACATCCTCATCGCCGGGGCGTTGATCGTTTTCAGCTATGCCTTGGCTCAGGTTAAAGAATCAGGCTGGGGCCGGGAAAGAATCGAAGATATCCTGTTATTGGGCATCCCTATGATGTTCACTGCCTATCTGCTGTATCTGCCGTTCTTTATCGGTTTTGATTCGCAGGCGGGCGGTCTTGTGCCGAGCTTTATGTTCCCGACGCGCGGTGCGCAGTTGTGGGTGATGTGGGGCGCGCTGTTCATCCCACTATTTGCTTATTTGATTTATCTGTTGAGAAATCGTACGTCTGCCAATTGGCGAGCAGGGATTTTTTCCGCGTTGGGGCTCGTGTTGGTTTTGCTGGCTGTGATGTTCACGGTCGGCTTTCTCGGTTTGAAGTTGAGACCAGATCTCGTCAATTCCATTCTGACCGTGCAAGAGCGCGATGCCAATAAGTTCGTTGTTGATAGCATGATGCGCCGTTTGACCTATATCGGCGGATTGCTCACGATGCTGGCGTTGTTGATTCCAACATTATCTTTCCTCTTTCACTCAAAAAACGAATCAGAAGATCGACCATCCGCCTTCCGTCTTCTGCCTTCTGCCTTTGTTCTTCTTCTCATCGCCCTCGGCTCGCTTCTCATCATTGGTCCCGACTTTGTTTATCTCAGCGACAATTTCGGATGGCGCATTAACACGATCTTCAAGTTCTATTATCAAGCGTGGATTGTGTTGAGTCTCGCCTCTGCCTATGGGACGGTGGTTTTGCTGCGTCAATTGCGTGGCGTGGCGAATGTCATCTTCAACGTTGTTTTTATTGCGGTATTGCTCGCGGGGTTGATTTATCCCGTGTTTGGTTTTATGACCAAGACCAATAGCTTCAACCCGCCTTTCGAGTACACCCTCGATGACTTTGACCGTGTACAACGCGAGAATCCCGATGAAGCCGCGGCGATGCTTTGGCTCCGTTCCGCGCCGGATGGCGTGATCGCTGAAGCGGTCGGTGGCGCCTATTCCTCTTATGCGCGCGTCTCGATCTACACTGGTCTGCCTACAGTTTTGGGCTGGGGCAATCATGAAGGTCAATGGCGTGACTATGCACTACAAGGTTCGCGCGCGCAGGATATTGAAGCGCTCTATACCAGCCCAGATTGGGTCACCGCACAGGCGATCATTGAGCGTTACAACATCCGCTATATCTATATCGGCAACCTGGAACGTTCAACCTATCGTGTGAGTGAAGAGAAATTCAACCTCTTTTTGAAACCCGTTTTTCAGCAAGGTATTGTCACTATCTACGAAGTGCCGTAGCCTTCGTGAAGGTTCGTAGGTCGAAGCGCGTTATATATTCAGGGCTTAAGCTTGTCATTCTGAGCATAGCGAAGAATCTCTGATTTCAGGAGTAGAGACCCTTCGCTACCGCTCACATCGTCCCGACACTTGCACCGAGCGCAAGTACGGTGTGTCCTTCGGGAGGGTGACATGGAAAAGTGAGAGTGAGCGAAAGTCCTGTGTATAAAAAGAAAACAAAATAAATGCAGGTAAAATAACCCTATGGATTCTTCCCGAACAAAAAACGAAGGCTGGCTATACGGGCTGGCTTTCCTTATTGCCATTGCGTTCCGCTTTATTCAACTCGGCGCCGCGCCGCTCACTGACTCTGAAGCCACCCTGGCCTTGCAAGCCTTGCATCTCGCGCAAGGTCAAAGCCCTTTGCTGGCGCCCCAAGCGGCTTACATCCTTTTCACTAGTCTCTTCTTCGCCATTATTGAAAGCACCAACTTCATGGCGCGCGTTGTCCCGGCATTGGCGGGAAGCGCGTTGGTATTCGTTCCATATTTATTCCGCGAAAAAATCAAACCGCGCCCGGCGCTTATCCTTGCCTTTCTCTTCGCCATCGATCCGGGACTCGTTGCCCTCTCCCGTCTTTCCGGCGGGATCATCCTCGCAGTGACGTTCCTCCTGTTCGCATGGGGCATGTGGATCAATCGACGCCTCACCGCCACTGGCATCTTCCTCGGTCTCGCGCTTCTTTCCGGACCTTCGATCTGGTCCGGCTTTCTGATACTTGGACTCATCGCAATTTTTCTAAAAGGCACGCAACCCAAGCCAACTGCTGACGAAGCGCCAATCGAAGATCGTCGTTCTGAAACCATAAATCTTCTTATTCCTCTCATCGCCACCCTGCTCCTCGCTGGCACACTTTTCTTCACCGCCCCCAACGGACTCAGCGCCGCGCTTGCATCCATCCCTGCCTACCTCACCGGTTGGACATCTCCTTCCACAACAACTTCCGGACGCACCTTGCTGACCTTCGTTGCCTACGAAATGTTGGGCATCTCGCTCACTGTCTTCTCCCTGATCCGCGGTTTTCGCACCAACAGCAAACGCATCCTGCGCTTGAGTTTGTGGTTGGCGGTGGCATTGCTCCTGTCAGTGTTCTATCGTCAGACGGATGAACTTGCCTGGGCGATCATTCCCTTGCTCACGCTTGCCGCGCTTGAACTCTCACGTGCATTTGATATGTATCGCGAAGAATATTTGGAAGTAGGTGTGGTCGTCATCGCGATCACGATCTTATCGGCGTACATCTGGTTCAACATTTCGAACATTGCCCTGAACCCGAATCAAGTTCCCACCACCGTGCCGATCTTTGGTATTGTGAACAATCCGCGCTTCTTTGTTCTATATGGCTCACTGGTGATCCTGTTGATGAGCATCGGACTCGTAGCGTTCGGCTGGTCCGCGCGGACTGCGCGGTTGGGGACGATCTGGTCGCTTGTTATTTTCTTCGGTGTCTACAGTCTTGCCTCAGCCTGGGGCGCCAGCGGACTCAGAAGTCCTGGCGGTGTTGAATTGTGGCTTCCCGATTCGCGACCTTTACAGGCTAATCTGTTGAGCACCAGCGTGGATGAAATTTCAGAGTTCAGCCTGGGTCATATCAACGCCCAGCCTGTTACGATCTTTGGCGTTTCATCTCCCGCACTCGAATGGCTTTTGCGCAATCATGCTGTGACGATCGTCTCCACCCTTGACCCGCAAGTTGCACCGCCGATCGTGGTCACATCCTTGATGAACGATCTGGCTCTCCCCTCCGCCTACCGTGGACAGGATTTCATGTGGCGACAAACCCCGCAATGGGCAACAGCGCAAAGCGCCGATTGGCTCAAATGGTTTGTCTTCCGTCAATTGCCGGTTGAAAGTGAATCGATCATTCTCTGGGCGCGTGATGACCTTTTCCCGGATGCGCGTGAGATCCAACCGTAATGCGACATTTATGTCGTCGTATATGCAAAGCGACATAAATGTCGCGCCACAGACCCTGGAAAGATAAATGACAAACACCCCACCCTCCATTATCGCAATTGACGGTCCCGCAGCATCGGGGAAATCCACCTTAGGGTTAAGCCTGGCTCAAGCGCTGGGCTATTTATTCTTTGATACCGGTATCATGTATCGTGCAATTACCTGGCTGGCATTGAAACTAGATATAGACTTGAGCGATGAGGCGAAGGTCTCGGCTTTAGCGGAGCAAACGCAAATTGACATCGTACCAGCCTCAAAGGCGGATGGACGCGTGAGCGACATCCTGATCGCGGGGCAGGATATTACGTGGGAAACACGTCTGCCGGAGGTGGATGCAAATGTATCCGTCGTCTCGGCACATCGCGGTGTGCGCACCGCATTGAGTCAGCAACAGCGGCGCATCGGTCAGCGTGGAAAAGTGGTGATGGTAGGGCGCGATATTGGAACGGTGGTCCTGCCTGAAGCGGACTTGAAAATTTACCTCGATGCTTCCGCGGAACAACGCGCCAAGCGTCGTTATGACGAGATCATTGCGCGCGGTGGCGCGGCGGATTACAGCGAGATCCTTGCCAAAGTGATCGACCGTGACCGCATCGACTCGACCCGCGATGTGGCGCCGCTCAAAGCTGCGGCGGATGCGATCGTGTTGGATTCCGACCAACTCAATGCCGAGCAGGTATTTGAGAAAGTGCTGACGTATTGCCAATGAGCACAGCCTATCACGTCCCATTTCGGTTTAAGCTCAGCCGCCCGGTCACCAAGGCGGTCTTTCGATTTATCTTCCGTTTACTAGGACGTGTGAAAGTCATCGGTCAGGAAAACATTCCCTACGGCAAACCGTACGTGGTGGCGATGAATCATGTTTCGATCTTTGACCCACCGTTGATCGGTGCGTTCTGGCCCGAACAACTGGAGATCATCGGCGCGGCGGATGTGTTCGATAAACCGGGACAGGGACAGGTATTAAGAATCTACGGTGTGATCCCCGTCCATCGCGGTGATTATGACCGCGTTTTACTCACAAAGATTATTCACATCATCAAATCAGGTTTCCCCTTATTGATCGCACCCGAAGGCGGGCGTTCACATGTGCCTGCCATGCGGCGCGCGAAATCGGGGGTGGCTTATATTGTTGAACAGACGGGTGTGCCAGTAGTGCCCGTGGGTTTGGTGGGGACAACCGAAGATTTCTGGCAGCGTGCCAAACGCGGCGAACGCCCTCGATTGGAAATGCGTATCGGCAAACCGATCATATTGCCTGAGATCACAGTCAAAGGCAACGAACGACATGAAGCGCGTCAACGAAACGCAGACTTGGTGATGCGTCACCTGGCTGGACTTCTACCGGAAGAATATCGCGGCGTCTATGCAGAATCAACCATCTTCCCAACCTAAACCAGTTACTGATTGGTGGCGACCTGATCTCGTTAAGTTGGCGAAACTAACTTTCGCAAGAAGGTTGTTCCGCGTTTTTGTGCGTGGTCTGGCAAAAGTGGTTGTGCTTGTAACAATGAAATCCACGGTCACCAGCTTGGAAAATTTTCCCAAACACGGACCCGCCTTGATCGTTATTAATCATCTTGGCGATGCGGATGCGGTGTTGTTAGCCGCCTCGATTCCAACGGCGATCGATGGCATGGGCAAGATCGAACTGGATGAGCATTGGTTGGTCGGACCAATATTCCGCGCGTATGGTGTGATCTATGTGCATCGCGGCAGACCCGATCGCAAAGCGATCCGCGCCGCGTTGGATGGTTTGGCGGAAGGACGCATGCTTGCGCTTGCGCCAGAGGGTCGGCAGTCTGTGGAAGGCAAATTGGAGGAAGGCACCGAGGGCGCGGCTTTTCTTGCAATGAAAACGGGCGCACTGATCGTGCCGGTTGCGATGACGGGTACGGAGAACGAAAAGATCTATAATCGCAAATGGTGGCGGCGTGCGCGCGTCACATTGTCAGTGGGGAAACCGTTCAAGTTGATGGAGCAGGCTGATCGTCAGAAAATGATGCGCGCTGGTACGAATCAGATCATGGAGTCGTTGGCGTGTCTGTTGCCTGAGTCCTATCTTGGAAATTACAAAGCAAATCAGACATAAATTCGGGCTATAATCACCTTCATGCAATTTCTTGCATCCCTGTTGTCTAATCTTGCATATCTGAATCCCATTCCTCTCGCAGGATGGCTGGTGTGGCTTGGTTTGGCGGGATTGTTGGGAGTTGCGTTTTTTAATTGGCGCGCCTATCAACCCAAATTGGATTCGCGCGCGTGGGGAATTTTTTCTGCACTAGCAATTGCCACATTCATTACAACATTTTTCGTCGGCTTGGAATTTTCAAGCGGCTCTGCCTTGCCCGTGCCTGGTCTGCCGCAAAAAGCACCGGGTTCAACACTGATGCTTTTCTCTGCCATCCCATGGACTCTCGCAGGCGGCTTGCTCGGTCCCTTTGCCGCGGCAGCGCTTGGATTGTTAAGTGGCTTATTGCGCACGGTGTGGGATACGCACAGTCTCTTCACGATGGTCGAACTTGGTTTGATGGGCGTGTTGTTTGCGGTGGCAAACCGCCAGCGTTATCGCACACCTTTGTTTGGTTTGTTACGTCAGCCGTTGATCAGCACGTTATGTTTGACCATTGTGCACACAGTGTTGTTTGTGTTGGGCGCGTTCTTTACCGTTTCCACTCTTGCGACCGTATCCGAACGGTTGGATTATGCGTTGAGCAATGCAGGCGTGGCGAGCCTGGCATTTGCCGGTGAAATGCTGGTGGCTGGGTTGGTTGCGCAGGTGCTTGCGATCGCTTTTCCATTGCGTTGGGGCGGTATCGGTTTACTGCAACCCTCCCCTGCTGAAAAAAGTATCGAGACACGTTTTGTTTCCGGTACCGGCACGATCATTTCCATTTTGTTGATCACGTTGTTGTTCGGCGATTGGATCATTGCCGGTCGAGCCGCGCGCGACCTGTTACAAGATCGCCTGCAAAGTGTGGCACAGGTGGGTTCGCAAAGCGTGCCTTTCTTCTTTGAAGCGGGACAAAACCTGGCTTCACAGATCGCAAACGATCCTCAAGTGCTGCAAACTGCCGACGCAGACCTGCCCGCATTGTTGGGCCGGCAGGTGCAATCGATTCCTTATTTCAATCAGATGGCTTTATACGATATGCAGACTGCCTCGGTGGTGGCAAGTTATCCTCCTGATGCCGGTTTTCAGATCACTACGCAAGAAGAACTTGGCATCGGGCTGACCTTGCAAGGTATCCCGAATCAGATGTATGCCATTCCGCCCGTGGATGGGAACGGGTCAGCGCGCATGGCGTTTCTTGCCAGTGTGCCCAACACCACGCGCGTGTTGATCGGTCGCACGGCGTTGGATTCGAATCCATACATGCGTTCGCTCATCACCAACCTCAACAGTTTGCAGGAAGTGAACGGTACGGGCGCATTGATCGATGAGCAAGGCAATATCATATATCACACACAAGCCACACAAGTGATGACTCAATATACCGGCACACGCGGTGACCAACCCGTCTTTGCCACCGAAACCGCTCCGAGCGGCACGCGTCAACTGGTCTTTTATCAGCCCGTGCCGGGTCATCCCTGGGCGATTGCGCTCACCATCCCCGCGCAGGAAGCGCAACAACTCGCCATCGATATTGCCCTGCCGATCTCACTCATGATCATTTTGCTGGGCATGATCGCGTTGGCTTCTTTACGCTTTAGCTTGCGCACAGTCACTGGCTCGTTGCAGGGACTCGCTGCCGAAGCGAAACATCTTTCGACTGGCAAACTTGATCGTCCGCTTAATACCGATGGCATGGATGAAGTTGGTGAAATGCGCCGTTCCTTTGAGCAGATGCGCGTGAGTCTGCAAGCCCGCCTCGATGAATTGAATCGCTTGCTGGTGGCAAGCCAGGGCGTGGCTTCTTCGCTGAAGTTGGACGAAGCGCTTATGCCCATTATCAAGGCAGTTGCCGATAGCGGTGCGAGTTCAGCTCGTATTATGCTGGTGCGTGAAATGAT
>Ga0137333_1000030_pt1 | contig 31655 bp, 40 predicted proteins | sample EasRivERMLT231_2_FD_102286 | JGI IMG/M metagenome (GOLD analysis project Ga0137333, IMG submission 102286) | Soil microbial communities from meander-bound floodplain in the East River, Colorado, USA - East River MetaG ERMLT231_2 | ecosystem: Environmental > Terrestrial > Soil > Floodplain ... | reverse complement strand
GCTCTCGCGAGTTATTTGCTCGGTAGGTATGGACCATCCACGCCCGGTTATATGGCAACAGTTGTGATGGTCCTTGTCGTTGTGTTTGTATATATGCGCTTGATCGTAACGCCCGATATTGTGACCACGCAATGAGCTTCGATTAGGGAAGAAGATCCGCTTCTTTCTACCCTATAGCTGCTACTCGTTAAATTCGACTCGGCGCTTCAGCCTCTTCTACTTCGATACCAAAATGGAGAATGGTTCATCATGAAAGCTTTGAACGGCATCAGAATCCTCGATCTGACTCACATGCTGTCTGGTCCCTATGGCGCGATGATGCTTGCGGATATGGGCGCAGAGACGATCAAGGTCGAGCCGCCGAAAACCGGCGAGGCGACACGTCGGCTTTTGGAACGGGACCCAGCTAACAGCTTGAAAGGCTTCGGCGCTTTTTATCTCACACTGAATCGTAATAAGAAAAGTGTCACGCTTGATCTCAAATCTGAAAAAGGATTGGAAATCTTTTACGAGTTGGTGAAGACCGCTGATGTCGTCATCAACAATTTCAGTGCGGGTGTGACCGAGCGACTCAAAATTGATTATGCACATTTGAGTCAGATTAATCCGCGCACTATCACATGCACCATCACTGGCTTTGGTGAAACGGGACCCGGCAAAGACCGCACTGCGTTCGATATGGTTGCGCAGGCAATGGGCGGTGGCATGAGTATTACGGGTCAGCCCGGCAATCCGCCCACGCGCCCGGGCATTCCCTTCGGCGATCTCGCCGGTGGACTCATGGCGACCATCGGCGTGCTGGTGGCGCTCAATGCGCGCCATCTTACCGGTCGTGGTCAACACGTGGATATCTCCATGCTCGATGCGCAGATCAGCCTGCTGAGTTATATTGCGACAATGCACTTCCTTTCAGGCGTCATTCCCGAAAGACTCGGCAACGGACATTTTGTGCATGTGCCATATGATGCCTATCAGTGTTCTGATGGTTTCTTTATTATCGCTATCATCGCCGATAATTTTTGGGAGGCGTTGTTGAGCGTCATCCCTGCCGATGACTTGAACACGGAGGAAAATAAATATCAGCCGGGACGGCTGAAAAACAAGGAACAGATCAATCGCCGTCTCAATGAAATATTTTCTACGAACACGCAGAAACATTGGCTCGATCTATTGCAGGCGGCGCGTGTCCCTTGTGCGCCTGTCAACGATATTCAACAAGCCTTGAACGATGAACAGGTTCTCTTTCGCAAAATGGTGGTAGATGTGGAACATCCGCTCGGTGGTTTTGCAAAGATGCCGGGCAACCCCATCAAATTATCCGATACGTACGAAGACACCTTCACTCCGCCGCCGACGCTGGGTCAACACAATGAGGAAGTTTTTTCCACGCTGTTGAAGATGAGCGCAGAAGAAATATCTGAATTGCAGAATCAAGGTATCATCTAAAATATCATGTTCATTCAACCCAATAAAACTAAAGCCAAACTCAAGCAGGGACTCCCCGTCTACGGCGTCCTCTCTACTTCTGATGATCCGCAATTCGCCGAGCTGTGCGGCATCGCCGGCTTCGACTTTTACATACTCGATGCCGAACACGGACTCATCGACCCTGCCCAAGCCGTCAATGTGATTCGAGCGTGTGAAAGAACAAACATCACACCACTCATCCGCATCGGACCCAGAGACCCGAAGCTTATTTTGCAATATCTCGATGCTGGAATGATGGGCATTATGATGCCGGGCTTGGAAACAGTTGAAGAAGTGAAGATGCTCGTGGACTCGGTTAAATACTTTCCGCTAGGCAAGCGCGGCATGGGGATTTCGCGTGCCTCAGGGTACACTGCCTACGCGGGAGCAGACGCGCCGGAATATATCAAGCTCTCCAACGAAGAGACGCTGGTCATTATTCAATTTGAAGATGCCAAACTGTTGGAGGTGTTCCCAGCTTTGTGTTCTGTGCCAGGCTTGGATGTTTGTGTTGTGGGTCCGCGCGATCTCTCGTTAAGTATGGGCTTCCCCGATGGACCGAATCATCCCGAGGTGCAAACTGTGATTGATCAAGTCATTGCTGTGATGAAGCAGACAAATATTATTCCAGGCATCACAGCGGGCACCCGTGCCGACGCCGCAAAGCAAGTTGCACGTGGTGCAAATATGATTATCGCCGCTTCACAATCGTTGATTTTTTCTGGCTCAAAAGAATTCTTGCCAGAAAAGTAATTCCACATTTCGCAAGGAGAGGGTCTCTCGCCCTTATACCACCCGACCCTCTGACGTGGGCACGAGTGCCATCTTCGCCCTCGACAAAGACTTCACCATCTGGACTCAATGGGAAAAGCCCTTCGATGGCAACATCAATTACCCCCTCATCACCCGTGCTTCAAATGACCCTAGCTTAACCCGCACCACAATCTACCCCACCCTCGCCTCCAACCGCGTTATCTCGCAAAAAACAAACCTCGTTGAGAATCGTCCCTGGTGGTTGGCAAAGGGAATTATTACTGCATAAGGTTTGCCTAACCAATAAAACAGTTGTATAGTTAGGTGACTTGTCTGGTAAGAGACGCCAATTTTGTACAACCACTTAATGATAGGAGGATGCCATGGATATTGACAGAGATGTCTTTCGAATGGTTAGGGTGAATGAAAGGACAAATCCAGTAGATGGTCACGTTTATTGGTCATGGAAAAAGTCCATCTGGATAACTTCGTATTTCGTTATTGGAGTTATAGGGGGATTTTTAACTTTTTCAATTGATTCGTTTCTGGTGTTCCTGGTGTTTACTGCAACAACAGCCTGCCTTGGTCACTCACTAGGAATGCATCGTCTACTCATACATAAAAGTTACAAATGCCCAAAATGGATGGAATATCTATTTATTCATTTCGGAACAGTTTTTGGTATGGCTGGACCATTTGGAATGATGTATGGGCATGATATTAGAGATTGGGCACAACGCCATCCAGATTGTCATGATTATTTGAAACACGGGAAGAGTTTTTTCAAAGATGGCTGGTGGCAATTGCACTGCAACTTGGCACTTGATTATCCTCCTACGTTTATTCCCGAAAGAGAAGTAGCTGAAGACCAAGTTTATCAATTTATAGAAAGGACGTGGATGTTACAGCAATTACCGTGGGCAATATTGTTTTACCTGTTAGGCGGCTGGCCATGGGTCATTTGGGGAATCTGTGTACGCATCCCCATTCAATTAACAGGTCATTGGGTGGTCGGGTTCTTTGCACACAATAGTGGAACAAGGGATTGGGAAATCGTGGGTGCAGCGGTTCAAGGTCACAATGTAGATATTGCTGGAATATTCACTATGGGCGAAGCGTGGCACAATAATCACCATGCCTTTCCAGGCTCAGCAAAGATGGGAATATATAAAGGGCAAATTGATGTTGGATGGTGGGTATTGAAAGTCCTAGAGAAGATTGGATTGGTTTGGGACATTAAGTTGCCTCAAGACCTACCCTTTCGAGAAGAATTAAAGCCGATCACACGCAGGGAACGGCAAATAGAATATTCACAGATTAGATCATGACGCCTCTCAACTCCTTTCTCAAACTCACTCCCTCCTACCGTGACTATGTTTGGGGTGGAGAGAAACTGCGCCCTGGTCATTACCCCACCGCCGAAGCATGGGTGGTCTGGGAAGAGGACATCATCGAATCAGGCGCACTGGCTGGCAAAACTCTGGGCGAAGTTGCGGCTCAATTCGGTGAGACGTTCCTTGGTGCCAAAGCGATGTCTCGCACAGGTACTCGTTTCCCTCTCTTGATAAAACTCCTCGATTGCGCACAATGGTTATCTTTGCAAGTGCATCCCAATGATAAGCAGGCTGTTGAATTGGAAGGCGCTGGTCAATTCGGAAAAACCGAAGCATGGCACATCCTTGATTCGGAACCTGATGCGAAATTGGTCGCAGGCTTAAAACCAAACACATCTCCCAATATTCTCGCTGAATCGATTCGCAATGGGACAATCACCGAGCATCTACAATATGCAAATGTCAAACAAGGTGACACGATCTTCATGCCTGCTGGAACATTGCATGCCCTTGGACCCGGTTTGCTGGTCTACGAAGTGCAACAAACCTCTGATTGGACATATCGTGTCTACGATTGGGGACGCCCTGCGACAGAGAAACGTCCGTTGCATATTGAAAAGTCGATTCGTTCCACACGGGCGGATTTCACGGCTCCCGTGATTCCATTCCCTGAAATTGGAGATGGCACAAGGCATACGCTGGTTCGGTGTGATTACTTCACGCTTGAAATGTTATCGTCTGAATCGAATGTCATCGAGTTGGATACAAAAGGTGAAACCTTCCATGCGATCACGGTCATCGAAGGCAAGGCTGTTTTGCAGACTGAAGCCGTCAGCGTGGAATTGGATCGGTTCCAGACGGCAGTTGTCCCGGCGGGAATGAAGCGCTATGAATTTCGTCCGCTTGAAAAATGCCGGGCGTTGAAGTCCAGCGTGTGAGTTGTGAAAATAAAAGCGCTTGTAGAAAATTAATGAACTTGTGGTTAAATAGCGCCACCAACTCAAAGGAGAAACCAATAATGCCAACCGTACGTAATGATTTTTTCAAACTGGGTGAGAAATTTGTCACCGTGATCGGCGACGATGTCAAAGTGGGAGATATGGCTCCTGAATTCACCTCCGCCGCGCAGGATTGGAAGCCCGTTAATCCTGTTGCTGAATCGAAAGGCAAAGTTGCCATCTTGAGTGCAGTGCCTTCGCTTGATACCGATACTTGTGACCGTGAGACTCGCCGCTTCAACGAAGAAGCCGCCAAGCTTAGCGATGACATCATCGTGTGGACCATCAGCACAGATTTCCCGTTTGCGCAGAAGCGCTGGTGTGGAGCGGCAGGAATCGACAAAATAAAAGTTGTCTCAGATGTGCTCGAAGCCGAGATGGGTCAAAAGTATGGCTTGCTCGTAAAGGAACGCCGTTATCTGCGTCGTGCAGTCTTCGTCGTTGACCGTGAAGGCAAGCTCACCTATGTTGCGTACATGCAGCATAATGGACTTGAACCCAATTACGAGGAAGTGATCTCCGAAGCAAAGAAAGCGCTCGGATAAAACTTACAGCCCTCGCGAAAGCGAGGGCTTTTGATTTAACAGGGTTATAATGCGGAAATTTTATTTTTAGGACAACTCATGAATCTCAATCAGCAATTTGAACTTGTTCGTCAATCTGCGACTGTGGCGATGTTTGACCGCATCACCGCGCTCAAGGCGAGCGGACGTCCGCTGGTGGGGCTGCAGGTGGGTGACCCGGATTTTGGAACAGCGCCTGCCATCATCGATGTGGCGTTTAAAGCGATGCAATCCGGCTTGACCCATTACGGTCCGTCAACGGGTACGATGGAGTTGCGCAACGCAATTGCTGCAAAACTTTTGCGAGATGAAGGCGTGACCTATGATCCCGCTTCCGAGATTCTCGTTACCCACGGCGGCATTCATGCCTATTATCTGGCGCTGCAATCCATTTTGAATCCGGGGGATGACGTGTTGATCCCCGATCCATCGTGGGCGACACATTCCAATATGGCGATCATGTTGCGTGGAAATGTGATCCGCGTCCCGGCTCCAGCCGACAACGGCTTCATCCCTCATTTCGATTCGTGGCTGAAAGCTTTGACTCCCCAAACGAAAGTCATCGTGTTGAACTATCCATCGAACCCGACGGGCTCGTATCCCACACGTGAATACTTGCGACAACTTCAAGATTTTGCCAAAGAACATAACTTATGGATCGTCAGCGATGAGGTCTATGGAAGTTTATATTACGGCGAAAGACCAACCTCTGCCGCCGCATTTGATGGCGCAAAAGAACGGACTCTGCTCGTCAACAGTCTCTCCAAATCCTACGCGATGACAGGCTGGCGTGTGGGCTTCCTTGCCGCACCTGCGCGTGTGATTGAGAATGCCTTGAAGGCGGGGCAAAATTCCATTACCTGTGTTGCACCCTTCATTCAAAAAGCCGCTGCCTTTGCATTGACTGACCCTGCGATTCAAGAGGTCACTGCGAATATGCGCGCCGCATATGCAAGACGCCGTGAATTGATTTTGCGTCTGGCGCATGAATTGGAATGTGAAAAGGTTTTGGTCACACCGCCCCAGGGTGCATTTTATTTCTTTCTCGATTTCCGTCCATTGAAGATGACCTCCGCCGAGATCTGCGAGCGCATCCTGGAAGAAGCAGGTGTGGGTCTGATTCCCGGCTCGGCGTTTGGAAATCAGGGTGAAGGCTTTGTCCGCATGACCATCGCAGCCTCAGACGAAGATGTTGAAGCGGGCTTCCGCAAGATCGTGGCGTGGGCGGAGAAACAGTGAAGAAGTTATCAGTGATCAGTAGGGGCGGGGTTCTCCCGCCCGGTGTTATAAGCACAGTGGAGTTATTATGAAAGTTGCTTTCCAAGGTGAACCCGGCGCGTACAGTGAACAAGCAGTGTTTAGTTATTTTGGGGATGTCGAAACGCTGCCCTGCGAATCGTTCGATGCCGTCTTCGATGCGGTCAATGCACAGAAGTGTGATGCGGGTTTAATTCCCATTGAAAATTCATTAGCGGGGAGTATTCATCAGAATTATGATCTGTTGTTACGTAATCAATTGCATATCGTGGGTGAATATTTGCTACGTGTGCGGCATTGTTTGATCACCATGCCGGATGTGAAAATGGAAGATCTCAAAAAAGCCATCAGCCATCCGCAGGCGTTGGGACAGTGCGCAGGCTATTTGCGCGCGCGCGGCATCAAAGCGGAGCAGGTCTATGATACGGCAGGTAGCGTGAAGATGCTCAAAGAATCAGGTGCGCGTGATACAGCAGCAATTGCATCACGCCGGGCTGCTGAATTGTATGGTATGCAAATTCTCGAAGAGGGCATTGAAGACAACGCCGAAAATTACACGCGTTTTCTTGCTATTCAATCTGAATCCGTTGTTCCCGAGGGCGAGTCAAAAACATCCATTGTGTTCACGTTGAAGAATCAACCCGGTTCCTTGTTCAAAGCGATGAGCGTATTTGCGCTGCGCGATATTGATCTCACGAAAATCGAATCGCGTCCGTTGCAAGGCAAACCATGGGAATATCTGTTTTACATTGATTTCATCGGCGCAACACATGAAGAGGCTATCAAACGCGCGCTCGATCATTTGAGAGAATACGCTTTAACATTGCGCGTGTTAGGTTCGTATCCGCGTTATAAATGATGTTGCGTTCAAATTCTTTTGCCACAGAGCACACAGAGAAAATGAGTTTTTTCTCCAAGGTCTCAGTGGGCTCTGTGGCTAATGACAAAGAATTCAAAAGGATAAAACATGCATGAACTTTCTGCCCGTCAGGTGCGCATCAACGATTCGTTTTGGTCGCCGCGGCTGGATGTCAACGCGCACAACGCCATCTTTCATCAATGGCAGCAACTCGAAGAGACACATTGCATTGATAACTTTCGCATCATCGTTGGGGAAAAGGATGGCTTTCGCGAAGGCTGGTACTTCGCCGACTCGGATGCCTACAAATGGCTGGATGCTGCCTCACGAATTCTCGCGCTTCACGCCGACCCCAAGCTTGTTTCTTTAACTGATACCTTGATCTCGCTGATCGTCCGCGCCCAAACGGACGATGGTTACATCTTTTCCTACAATCAGATCCATTTCCCGAATCAGCGTTGGGTCAATTTGCAGATCGAACATGAACTGTATTGTCTTGGGCATCTCATCGAAGCGGGTGTCTCACATTACGAAGCCACCGGTCGCAGGGACTTGCTCAACGTCTGCACCAAAGCCGCGGACTTGCTCGTGCGTGACTTCCTCAACACCTCCAACGAAAAAACCTGCGGACATGAAGAGATCGAGCTCTCGCTCATTCGTTTATATCGAGTCACTCAAAATGAAAATTATCTCGAACTTGCGCGTCAATTCATCGAACGCCGCGGACGGACTCCGCTGTACGGTCTTCAATGGTGGTTACAGCGTAACAATTTCTTGAAACGCAAAGCTTACATAGATCGATCGCGGCAGGACTATATCGCAAAGCATCCCGATTACGCAGCTTTTCATTTGCCTGGTGATAATTATTCCAAGATGCCGCGCTTTAGCAAACTGCTTCATCGTATCAACGCACTGCGTGGACTGTATACCCAACAACATGCACCCATCCGCCAGCAGACTGCCCCGGTGGGACATTCAGTACGCTGGGGATATCTTGAGACGGCAATAGCGATGCTGTGTCGTGAATCTCGTGGGACGGATTGGTCGCGCAGCATCCCTGTGGGACAATCCGCCTTACGGACAATGGAACAAGCCTGGGAGCGGATGGTCACGCGCCGCATGTATATCACGGGTGGGCTGGGTTCGGCTCCTCACATCGAAGGCTTTGGGAGCGACTATGAACTCGACCCAGAATATGCTTACAACGAAACGTGCGCCTCGCTGGCGAGTCTCTTTTGGAATTGGGAATTGTCCCTCATCACCAGGAACGCCCGTTACAGTGACTTGTTCGAGTGGCAGCTTTACAACGCCACGAACGTCGGCATGGGGCAAAACGGCGATACGTATCTCTACAACAATCCACTGGCGGTGCATCACGGTGTGACACGGCAAGGCTGGTATGTTGTGCCATGTTGTCCATCGAATCTTTCGCGCACTTTTGCAGACTTGGGGAAATACATTTACTCCTACGATGAAAACGAGATTTGGATTCATCAATACGTCAGCAGTGAAGCAATAGTGAATGGCGTACATATCAAGATCGAATCTGAATTGCCGTGGAATGGAAAAGTAAAAATCCGTGTGAAGCCTGAAGCACGGAGAGAATTCACCCTCCGTGTGCGTAAGCCTTCATGGACCACGACTTCTCCCAAAGAATCTACTGCTTCAGGTTACGACCCGCGTACTGCTGACTATGAATCCATAACTCGTGTTTGGTCTACAGATGGGGAAACATTGGAATTCAATTTCAATATGTCTATCCAATTGCGTCACGCTCACCCTAAGGTGCAGGGACATGCTAGTAAAGTCACTGTCACGCGTGGACCGCTTGTCTATTGTCTTGAAAGTGTGGATAACCCCGGTGTGGATATTTTTACCGCCCAACTTGACTCATCATCTTTGACCCCTGAATTTATCCCTGATCTGTTGGGTGGATGCGTTGTCATCTACGGCAAAACGATGGATGGCAAGCCGCTAAAATTTATTCCATACTTCTTATGGGCGAATCGTAATGAGTCTCAGATGACGGTGTGGGTGAATGCAAAGTGATTGCGTCACAGAATCTTGCCGAGAAACCCAAGCATGGCATTGTTGAATTGCGCGGGTCTTTGCAGCGGTGCGAAATGGCTGACCTCTGGAAGATAAATAAATTCCGCGTTTGGAATGCTCTGTGCAAGATATTCGGCGTGTTCGCGCTTGATGAATTCATCATGCTCGGCATGGACGATCGCAACCGGCACGTTGATCTGCGCCAGGTCTTGCGCTGAATAATTGGGTTGCGTTTTCTGCATTACCCCAACCGCCCTGGCAAACTCGTCGAATTTGTCCGGCGTGGCTGATAGTTGAGCGTAGTCCTTGACGTGTCGGTTGAAGCAGCGCTTGAGGGTGGGACCGAATTCGATTTCCTTGACACCGCTTGGGTCCACGTTGCAGGCAAAGAAAAATACGCCTGCCACCCGCTCGGGAGCTTTCGCAGAAAGAACCAAGGCTGTGCACGCACCATCGCTCCAACCCACTAATCCCGCCTTTTCAAGCTTCAATGTATCCATCACCGCCGCAACATCGGATGCCATCAACTCGTAAGAATATGGTCGCGTGTCATGCGTACTGCGGCCGTGACCACGACTATCCATCAAAACGGCTCGATAGCCATTGCTGATTAGCGCAGGAACTTGATAACCCCAATTGCCACTATGACCGAGCCCGCCGTGCAAGAGGATCACAGGCGCGCCAGCGCCATAGGTTGCGTACCAGATCCGGGCGTTGTCATGTTCGAGATAGCCTTGTTCGTTTGTAGCAGGCAGCGGCGCGGCACCATCCGCTTCAAACTTAATGAGGTCATCGTCGTAGGTTTCCATGTTGAGCTCCTAGGCGGGATTGTGGGGATAACACAAAATTCATCCAACTATTTCGATTTGGTTTTGGGACTTGAAGATGACTTCCCGCTGCCCGATTTTTTGAAATCGTAACGCATGATCGGGCGCGGCGGAACATGCGCGGCAACGGTCTTGAACCCCGCCTGCTTGAAAGTGGAGACATAACCCGTGGATGACGTGCTGGGCGTCAACTTCGCATCGAGCGGATACGCTTCGAGGGTGGGCGCACCTGCGCGTTTTGCCGTTTTAATCGCTGCTTCAATCAGCGCGGACGTTACACCTTTTTTGCGATAACCCTTACGAATGTAAAAGCAGGAGATTGACCAGACTGGCACAGCGTCGACACGTTTGAGCCGCCAGGTGCGATCAAGCCAGGGCAGGTCCGCGCGCGGTGTCAGTTGACACCAACCGATTGCCAGGTCACCATCAAAGGCGAGCAAGCCCGGAGGTGGACCCTTCTTTACCAAGTCACAAAAATCCGCCTTGTTCTCAGCCTTGGGTCGCTTGCGATAATCGTTACCAATGCGCCAATACATGCACCAGCAACCACCGACGGGCCAATTTTGACCGAAGAGATCTTCGAGTGCAGGCAAGAGATCGAGTGTGAGCGGGCGGATGGTGAGCTTCATCAAAACAATAATAGTGTGATTTTATAGTCGCCAAACTGTGTGCGTTACCCGCTGGTGGGTGGGATGGAATAACACACCTTTGACAGAACACTCCAAGTCATGAAAACTGCTTAAAAACGCACTAGGCTCCCGCCAGTCGGGTAGTACGCTCTGTTAGCTGCCTGTGCCGGTCTGCTTCTTACACAACAATTGTAGTTTATTTAGCATCCTGTGGGTAATATGCACCCCAAGGTGTTTTCCTGACGTATCTATTCATTGTACATGAAAGGTGAAAGAAAATTGCAACAATATAGTCAAATCAAAGTAGGGAACATAGGAAATTCATATACAATTCTTACGTAAAGTTGGTCAAAATATCTTGACATAAAGCTGACCAGCGAGTAAGATTGGACCATCAAGAAAAAGGAGACTAGCTATGAATGAAACTGATGTTATACAGGCAGAACTAGAGGCGATGAAAGTAATAGTGGACACGTTGAGACCTCTCACGCCCGAAAGTATAAAGAAAGTGCTTCGCTTTGTAAATGACAGTTATCCATCAAAAGGAACTGTCCAGGCAACTTTTGAAAAATCATCTTTGGACGAAGAGCAGGAGAACCAGACGTTTTCAGCATTCCATGAATTATATGATGCCGCTCGACCAGGTACTGGATCAGAAAAGGCTTTGGTTGCAGCATATTGGCTTCAAGAAATTCAAGGGAATACAAATTTGGACAGTTTCCTAATCAATAAGGAATTGAAGAGTATCGAGGAACCTTCTAGCAATATTACCCGTGACCTTGATGCTTTGGTGAGAAGAATACCCCGATGGGTGCATCACACTAGAAAGGAGGGAACGCCGCGAAAAATATACACGCTAACCACCGAAGGCAAAAGAGCTGTACAAAGAATGCTTGCCAATAACCTGACAAGCACAAGCGTCGAATCCGATTCAAATTCATAATCAAGAAAAGAGGTTTAAGATGGCTATAAATTTCAATACTGTTTCCTGGGAAGAATTCGCTTCTTCTCTCCCCCGTACTGCAAGCGACACAGACCGATTGATGGCAGCTTTTGTGTATCGCCTAGAACATGAGGGCGTTGATACCGCTGAGATTGCGATTATTGCTGACGATTATTTCCGGCGTGCCCGCTGGCCTCGTCCTACTAATCTTTTTGCAACAGCTAATTATTGTGCAGGAAAAGGTTGGTTGTCGGAAGATAGCAAGACTAACGGTCGAAAGACTTGGCGTGTAACTCGAAAGGGATATGAGTCTTTGCAGACTCGTGTCACCGCCTAATAAGAGGAATAACCTGATGTCCACTATATCCCAAAAACCTGCAAAATTCCCCTCACCACGTCTTAAGGGAATGAAAGAGTTCGTGGATTATGTCCAAGACCCAATCTGGAGGCAATCGCCAATTGATGTTTCATTACTCAAGAAGATGGGGAATTCAAAAGGAAAAGAGGATTTGACAGTCAAGGCACTTCGTTTCTTAGGCATTATTGATAATGCTGGAGTACCGACAGAGGAGTTTGATAACCTCAAGAAGGACTATCAGCCAACGCTCAGGCGGTTGGTTCAAGAGAAGTATAGTGAACTTCTGAGCTTATTCCCTCCGGCTAAGGTAAACCAAGCGCGGCTAGTCAGTTACTTTGGTAAGCCAGTGGAAACTGCTGAGTATCAAGCTAAGTTCTTTGTTTGGCTCTGTGAGCAGGCTAGCATCGAATTGCCAAACATAGAGAAGAAGTTTCACCGTGCAAGGTTTGACAAGAAGAAACCTGATAACCATAAAGAGAGCTAGAATAAAAGTCCCCCTGAGTAACATCAGGGGGGATTTTATATCAAGGTTCCCAAAATCCTCACAACTATTTGGCAGTTAACTAGGAGTTATCCGGCAGCGGTATGACATCCTAATTGGGATATTATACGGCGAAAGATTTAAACGAACCAAATTGCCGCTGCCATGTCGATTCCACCCTTCCTTGTTCGACGTATTAACAGAACGATCAACTTCTAGGAGAAAAACTCATGTCATTTCAAGCATATTTAGACAACGTGGAAGAAAAAACCGGCAAGACCCCCAACGATTTTATCGCCGAGGCGAAAAAGAAAAACATCACCGAATTCAAAGACATCATCGCCTGGTTAAAGAAGGATTATGAATTAGGCACGGGACATGCCCGCGCCATCGCTTATGTCATTCAGCACGGGGCAGAGTTTGAGGTGCGCCAAACGACTGGGACTCACCGCGATGCTTCCGGGACGTTAAAGCTCGACGGCAAGTTGAAGAAAAGCACGAAAGCCAAAAAGAAATAGCGTCGCATGGACTCGTCAAGCGTTTTTCGGTGGATTCAACTGTCGCAGATACGTGGCTTTATCACCTCTGATCGCGAGTCCCTTTTCCATGTTCATTTGTGAATACTGTGAGAACGCGACGATGACTTCTTGCGCATCATCCTTCACGATTGTTCCGATCACCGTCTCGGACGTCTGTCCCTGCATGGTGATCGAATTATAGTCCCACCACTTTTTGCAGGAGAACGTGATGGTCGGATACTCCACAGAGAGCACAACCCAGTTTTCACTGATGATGATGTAGTCAACGTTGGTTATTTTTAACTTTTGTCCGGGATAAGGAATGTGCTGCATTACATGATCCTGTCTTCGATCTCCCAGACATGGTCGAGCACATGCCATGCCGTGCGGCGGACAAAGTAACGCGGCAGCCACCGCTTCCCACCGCGTGGACCATATTCAGCGATTTCACCATGCGCCGAGGCTGTGAGGGTCTTCAGAATGGCTTGCCGTGTTTCCTCCAGCGACGGCTGCTGGGACTCAGTCCGCGGCACCTTGCCACCCAGGCTGGAGAGATAGCTTAGCTCTGAGTCTTGCACATGCTGAAAGATGCGATCAATGTTTCTTCCACCTCCGCGCGGACCTTTGCGTAGGGTCTTGCCCTGTGCGCTCTCGACGGCTGCATCCAAACCTCGCCAACAGGCTTTCAAGATGGCTTGCAGGCGTCCCAGTTCCGCGTCACGGATTGGATTTGAATCACTGCTTGGGATCATATCGGGTGCGCCAAAGTCGGTCGTGGCGTTGCCTTTCAGGCGTTCGACAACGACGAACGCTAAAACAGCATTGGGGACCTTAAAACCCAGGCGCACCCGACTCAGAATTTTTGCATAACGTGGACCAGCCTCGAATAACGCTTGGAGCGCACCGGACTCATCGCGGCCCGAGCGACACCAGCCGGGCCAGTCAATTGCGCCCGCGAAGGTTCGTCTCTGCCCGACCTCAAGGTATACATCGAGATGTTTGGATGATTTTGTCATGGACTGCGCCTCCGCAAATACAAGCCAATATCCTACTACTTTTTCAATGCCTTTTCCAGTTTTTGAAATGTACTCCGCCAGCCTTCGGCATAGTTGTGGATTGTTGTTCCAGGATCGATATTCGATTGTTCAAAGAGCATGGATGTTCCACCTTCAGCAGGTGCGAGTTGCAGCGTGATCAATTCATTCACATCCGGTTGATTCGCCCAGCCCCAAGTGAAAACCAGCCGGTTTGGCGCATCGATCTCTTGATAGATGCCCTGACAAGTAAATTCGGCACCATCCGCATTGGCGAAGGTTACCAAAAACGAACCATTGACTCGCACGTCAAATCTGGCGTCCAGCACTTTCCCGGCTGGGTCAGAGCCAAACCATAAGTGCGCGATGGACGGGTCGGTCCATGCCTGCCAAACCCTGGCTGGAGGATGCGAAAAGTTCCACGCTATTTGTACTGAATGATTTGGTTCAGTCTGCATAATTTTCCATACTTTCCAACCAAAGTTTTGTATCATCCGCTTTCACTGCCCGCTCCGCCTCGTGGATGAGCATATTTAAGCTGCGCCGGCGTCTGAATGGGGCATTGGGTGGCAGATAGGAATTTGGCAAAGGTGTTGGCTGATTGTTCTGCGACACATTGAAACACGGTGACCAGTGTTGGATCAGATGCTTTTCGGCAGCATCCAGATCGTTCCCAACAATATGAAATTCCTCAAATCGCGAGCTGGATAATTCGATCGAAAATTTCATCGATGTGGGCCAGTTGCACCACACAAAGCGCCCGATCAGCGAGTGACCATGAAACCCACTTAGGAGGTGGTCCCAAACCCGTGAAAAAGCAAGCTGAGATTGACCTACATAAAAAGCCACGGACTCATCCCGAAAGACATACAAGTCCATTTCCTTCCAGGCTGTGGGACATTGTTCAATCAGGATGAATCGCTTGAGAGGTATCGTAACTTTCGAATCGTTCATGTGATAGGCTTCCAAAACGGGCTTTCATCCACGATGGTCGCAGCAAAATATTAGCAGCCCAACGGTTGACGTTCGCGGACTAGCCCTTTGGGCTGTGGCGCTGAGGCGGGCTTGGACTCTGCTTGAGAGCAGAAAAAAACTCGAAGCCAGAAAAATACTCGAAAATGCGACAGAATCCCCAGCATCCAGCGCACGCTTTGTTAGGCGGGTTTTATGTGACACATTGCTTCACAGCTGTGTTTCAAAAATTCCTGCATCTGACCCATGTACGAAATGAAAACGAAGAATTCCAGATTCTTTCTTTCTCAAAACCTCCTGCCATACATTCTTGTCTTTAGAAAAGGTTAAATCACCCTCTTCAAACCCTAAAGGAAATGAAGCTTCTTCTTTTGGTTCAAGAAACACTGATTCTGCTTCGATGAGGTCTTTTGTATTACCAACTAAAAGATACTCACCCTCTGTGTTTCTAGGTTCCAAAAAATTGGGCATTCTATCATCAATCCATCTCATAAGCACTAATGAAAGTAAAAATGACGACACAGTTTTCCGATCTGCCTTAGAAGTGAAATAGCCTGGCTTGAAGCGTACACGATAAATATAGAAAGGATCTCTAGATGAATTCTTAATCATGATATCAAAGAAACCGTCTAGTGGCTCCATTCGCGGCAGTATTTCTATTCCATCAATCGATTTAACAACCCTCTTCTTAAGTTTTTCACGTATATAAGCAATAATGCCAACACCAAAAAAGATATCAATTATTCCGTACTTTGTAAGCCACTCTAGAATTTTTCCAATAGATTCCATGTTTTGTCCCTTAGGATATTGAGTATAACTGGATAGATGCTTTGAATATAACTTGCCGCCTAACGGTTTGCTTTACTGGCGCTGGGGCGGGCGTGGACTCTGCTTGGGAGCAGAAAATCTCGAAGCAAGGAAAATGCTCGAAAACGCGGCAGAATCCCAGCCTCCAGTGTGCGCTATGTTCGGCACTGGCAAAATTCACTATGCCCAACCAGCAATTAAACTCCGTGCAATTTGAATAAACATTTTTGCTGAGGTAAGTTTCGCATATTCGCGATATTCATCGTCCTTTTTAGCATCTGCAAAATCAGAAACAGACTTCACTACGAATGCCCATCGCGTATTTGCCAGCCTAGCAGCGCGCATAAATGCATAACTCTCCATATCCACAGCGATTGTTTTCCTATCTGCTTCAATTGCTTCGCCAAATTTTTCAACATCCTTGACAATCAAGTCAGCGCTTGCCATTGGGCCCACATGACACTGAAGCAAAGTATTTGGTTTTTTGAAACCACGAGGTAGTGACTGGTAAATCTCTGATAATATACTTGTTCTTCGTGATAAATGTTCAACAATATCTATTACTTGAGTTTCAGTATTTTCAACGCGCAACTCTCGAAGGATTTTTCCGTTTTCAAACGCCCCATATTGATAGTGGAAACATTGATTTGCGACAATGATGTCACCAATATTCACTCCCTTTTCTTTTCTTCCGCCACAAATTCCTATCATCGCAACAACCGATGGATTCCATTCCTTAAGTGCTTTTGCAGTAAGAATCGAAGTAGCTATTAACCCCATGCTTCGGGCACTTGTGACAATAATATCAATATCGTTGGCGAAATGCCCTCGTCGGTAACTAGCGCCATCTTTTTGTACTTTTAATTCACTCCAGTTTAGTGGCAACTCAAAAAGATAATCTAATTCTTCATCCAAAGCAGAAATTACTAATATTTCTGGTTTTCCAGTTTTTGTATCTGTGATTTCTGGCATGGGACTAGGGCGTATTCGCTGAGATATTTCTTTAGGCAATAGTTCTAGGGTGTCTTGAATTCTTGTAAATATAATAAAGTCTGATAAGCCCGAGGTTCCTCCACCATATCTAGAAGTTAATATGCCCACAATTGAGTTGCCAACAACGAGTGGCGCACCTGCGAAGCCTACAAGCATCTCACTGCTGACACTCCGTGAAGGAAATAACACAATACTCGGGGCCTTTTTGTATGGAAATATTACATCTTGAATTTGTCCTTCCAAAAATATCCCCGCACCATCTAGGGCCCTTGAGAATCCATAGAACCCCCCTGTGTCTCCGAATGTGACATCGACTCCTAACGCTAAAGGTATTATGTCTTCTACATCTTTATCCAACGCTAAGACAGCACAATCTATATCCGGGTCGAAGGATTCTACTTTGGCAGTATATTTTCCCAATGCAAACTCTAACACGATTTTTTCTCTAGGTAATTTGCTTTCAGCGTCTATTATTACGTGCGATGCCGTAAGCGCATAACGACTACCAATTAGAAAAGCCATTCCTTGAAACTTGTCATTAATATTTATTTTGGCACATATTGGGCGAATATCTGTAATTGACATAACTTTTCCTCACTGTGAGTAAATTGGCTAGATAACCGGGTGCCGAACTAGGGATTATGCGGCGGCGGTGTAACGGCTTTTTGATGCTCACCGTATAATACTCTAATTGGGGTATTATACGGCGAAAGATTAGAAGCAATATTTCAAAATTGCCCCAAACTCATGTCGATTCTGATGTCTCTTGTTCGACGTATTAATAGAACGAAAAATTCAACCTTATAGGAGAAACCAAAATGAGATACATGCTGATGACCAAAAACGACCCGAACCACCCGATCACCCCGCCCAACCCTGAAATGTACGCCGCCATGGGCAAATTGATCGAGGAGATGTCCAAAGCGGGCGTGCTGCTCGCCACCGGCGGGCTGGGACCCAACCCCACGCACGTCATATCTTCTGGCGGCAAATTCAGCATTACCGACGGTCCCTTTGCCGAGGCGAAGGAAGCAGTTGTGGGCTTTGCGCTGGTCGAAGCCAAATCCAAGGAAGAAGCGATCGAATTCTCGCGCCGCTTCTGGCAGGTCGCTGGCGATGGTGCCGGCGAGATCTACGAAGTCTTCGGCGGAGAAGATTTAGCCACAGAGAACACAGAGCAAATGAGTTTTTCTCAAAGATCTCTGTGAACTCTGTGGCTTAGCAAATCGTTACCATGACTCTTCCCGATATCCATCGCACCATTGATGCAGTCTGGCGGATCGAATCCGCCAGACTCATCGCGAGTCTTACACGCCTCGTTCGCGATGTAGGTCTTGCCGAAGATCTTGCGCAAGGTGCCCTCGTCGCCGCGCTCGAGCAATGGCCCCAATCTGGCATTCCCGATAAACCCGGCGCCTGGCTGATGACAACCGCCAAACATCATGCCATTGATCAAATTCGCCGCAACATCCGCCTCGAACGCAAGACCGAAGAAATCGGACGCGACCTTGAGATCGAACAGGAGTTGGGCGTTCCAGAGCTCGATGCCGATGCTGACGAAGATATGGGGGATGACCTCCTGCGACTCATCTTCATCTCCTGTCATCCGATTCTCTCAAAGGATGCGCGCCTCGCTCTCACCCTGCGCCTGCTCGGTGGACTAACGACCGACGAGATCGCCCGGGCCTTTCTCGTCCCCGAGCCGACGATTGCCCAACGCATCGTCCGCGCCAAACGGACTCTCGCTGAAGCCCGTGTTCCATTTGAAGTGCCAGTCGGCAGTGAACGCGCCGCGCGTTTATCATCCGTGCTGGAAGTCATTTATTTGATCTTCAATGAAGGTTATTCAGCAACGACAGGTGATGATTGGGTGCGTCCTGTCTTGTGCGAAGATGCGCTCCGCCTCGGGCGTATTCTGGCTGAATTAATTTCCAACGAACCTGAGGTGCATGGTCTGGTTGCACTCATGGAAATTCAATCATCGCGTTTACGCGCACGTATTGGTCCCTCTGGCGAAGCGATTCCGCTGCTCGAACAAAATCGTGGACGTTGGGATCAACTCCTCATTCAACGCGGATTCACAGCCTTGTTACGCGCCGATGCAGTCGGTGGCGCACTTGGACCATATCGCTTACAAGCCGCGATCGCCGCCTGTCATGCCCAGGCACGCAATCCCGAAGATACCAATTGGGAACGTATCGCGGCGTTGTATGATGCGCTTGCTCAACTGACACCATCGCCCATTGTGGAATTGAATCGTGCCGTTGCTGTGGGGATGGCATTTGGTCCCGCCGCAGGACTTGAAATCATTGATACCTTGATCACAGAACCAACACTTAAGTCTTATCATCTCCTACCGAGCGTACGCGGTGACCTGCTTGCAAAGCTTGGTCGTTTGAATGAAGCTGGTGAAGAATTCAAACGCGCGGCATCCCTCACGCGAAATATTCGCGAGCACGAACTCTTATTAGAACGCGCCGCCTCCCTCTTGAAAGGAAATTCAAAATGAAAGAATTGACTCCCTCACAACACATCGACAAAGCCATCGACGATCTGACCGATTGGCGAGGAAAACGTATGGCTCAACTGCGCAAACTGATTCACGAAGCCTCCTCCGAAATCACCGAAGATTGGAAGTGGGATACGCCTGTGTTTGCCTGCAAAGGGAATATTGTAGCGATCGGCGCTTTTAAGGATCACGTCAAACTCAACTTCTTCAAAGGCGCTTCGTTGGCTGACCCGAAAAAATTATTCAACGCCGGGCTGGAGGCAAAGACTTCACGCAGCGTTGATTTCAGCGCAGATTCAAAAATTGACGAAATCGGAATGAAAGATCTTATTCGTGCGGCGGTTGCTCTGAATGTTTCAGGTGGCAAAAAGAAATAATGAACCGAACTTATGGAATTAGATAAGAAGGAAATGAAGTATCGAAGTTTACAGAGTCATTTTGGGAGGCAGGCTAATAGATTGTGTTAACCTACCTTAATACCTCTGCAAATCTGGTCTACGCGTTTAATTAAGGTCGGAAGCCTGCTGTTACCATGCATGGCGAGGATATTTCTCTTTGCCTGCTGTGTTTCAATGCCCACAGCTGTAACATATAGAGGCTTTCTACTGTCCCCACGATAAACTTCAAATTGCGAATCGATATCTTTATATCGTTTTTTTGCAATTCCAATTACGGAGACTGCACCATTTAATGTGTCAAATAAATGCTTTCCAAGTCCTGGCTTTGAGAAACCATCTAGAAATACAAATCCATCAACAACAATACATTCTGGTTTTAAACGATGGTCTTCAATAAGTTTAAGAATGCAAGGGAGTTCTCTTTTAAAAAACTTTCCTGGCTCATAATCAGCCACTCCATCCATCAAGCTGACATATTCTTTTTGAGTATCTTCATCCTGCCAGCTTTTAAATAAAACTCCCGCAATTGCCGCACTATTTTGTGAATACTGGACGTCGACTGCTAAAATCATATACCACAATTATAGAACCACCAACACAAAAACACAACAATCATAAATTTCCCCTTGACTTAACCATCTCTTCATCATAATAGAGTACTTTCTAACATGAATACCCGTCTGCGTTAGATGTGGATATCAACGCAGAGTTTCCATAATGGCTAGAAGCGATATAGCGAGCTCTGTAGGCAGTTAATTTTCCTCTTGACAAAATAGAATGAGTGTTCTAAAATACAACCATTGACATATTCCTATATAGGAATATAATAATCAGCATGGCACGCACCCGAACTACGCATGACCCCTTCAACGCCGTAGCTGAGCCGAAACGTCGAAAAGTCCTTGAAGCGCTTGGCATACAGGAACGCTCAGTAAATGAGTTGGTTGAATTGCTGGGCTGGAATCAACCGTCAGTGAGTAAACACCTTGGGGTGTTGAAGCAGGTTGGGCTGGTGAGCGAGCGGCGAGTCGGGCGTCAACGCATGTATCGCGTCAATGCCGAACGTCTCAAGCCCATCTATGACTGGGTGGCACCGTTTGAACGGATTTGGAATGAACGTTTTGATCGCCTGGATCAAGTTTTAGAAAAAATGAAAAAGGAGCAATCAGATGTCAAAAAATAAAACTGTAATTACAGCCGAGCCTGGCACACAGGAGCTTTTTATCACGCGCGAGTTTGATGCATCACGTGAACTCGTTTTTAGGGCTTACACAGACCCTGAAATTTATGCCCAATGGTTGGGACCCCACGGTCTGACGACCTGGTTTGAAGTATTTGAACCGGTCAGTGGCGGCAAATATAAATTCGTTCAAAAAGATCAAGATGGTAATGAGTTTTCATTTCATGGTGTCACGCACGAAGTCTTATTGAACGAAAGAATCATCGGGACATTTGAATTCGATGGACTCCCTGAAACTGGTCACGTAGTGTTGGAAACTACACGATTTGAAGATTTGCCGGGAGGCCGAAGCCGGGTCTCATCTCAATCTGTCTTTCAATCTGTTTCTGACCGAGACGGCATGGTCCAATCTGGAATGGAGCATGGAGTCGTGGAGGGCTATGAACGCCTCGATCAGATTTTGGAAAACTTGAAAAAGTAGCCTCTTTAGAAAAGATTTAATATGAAAACAGTTACTTCAAAAGATGGTACCAAAATCGCATTTGATCAGATTGGCAATGGACCAGTGGTGATTCTGGTGGATTCTGCGCTAGCTGACCGGACGATCTGTGCCAAACAAGCGGCGCTATTAGCCAAAGAATTTACAGTCATTAATTACGACCGGCGCGGGCGTGGTGATAGCACAGATACCCAACCTTACGCCGTAGAACGCGAGTTGGAAGATATCGAAGCCTTGATCGATGGAATGGGTGAGTCGGTATTCTTATTTGGAAGCTCATCGGGTGCTGTGCTGGCGCTTGAAGCCGCAAACAAATTTCCTTCCAAGGTTAAGAAACAGGTGCTGTACGAACCGCCCTTTATTGTCGATGATAGCCACGCACCAGTGCCAGGCGATCTCATTGAACGAATCAAAACAGCACTTGCACAAGGCAAACGCAGCGCCGCCCTAAAGCTCTTCTTCTCGAATGCCATGGGCATACCCCAAATATTTGTATTCATTATGAGCTTGATGCCAAGCTGGTCGAAATCAAAGGCTGTGGCACACACATTGCCTTATGACCTTACGCTCATGCGTGATACACAAAGCGGCAAACCATTTTCCGCAGGTCGCTGGGCAGCTGCTGCAATGCCTACATTGGTGTTAACCGGTGAAAAGAGCGAAGGCTTCTTCCATAAAGCTGGCGATGCCCTCGTAGAAGTTCTTGCGAACGCAAAACATAAAATTCTCAAAGATCAGCATCACGGTTCAGTGGTAATGTCGCCAGATGTGGTTGTTGCTGAAATGACAGAATTTCTCAAAGCCTAAAAGGAGAATAATATGGGAAAAGTTACTTTCAATATGACCATGTCTTTAGATGGCTTTGTCGCTGGGCCGAATGATAGCCCTGAAAATGGATTAGGCGACGGCGGCGAAGGGCTCTTCAACTGGTATTTCAGCGGCGATACGGAAGTCTTTATGTCTGAAGGAGTACCTCCGCTAAAAGTTTCAAAGCAAAGCGCTGAGATTATGAAAGAAGCATTCAGCACGATTGGAGCAGGTGTGTGGGGACGCAGAACGTTTGACATCGCGCATGCCTGGGGTGGGAATCCCCCTGGGTCACCTGCTTTTATTGTTACTCATAATGTTCCGCAAGAATGGGTAAAGGAAGGTTCGCCATTTATCTTTGTCACCGATGGAGTGGAAAGCGCGATCCGGCAGGCAAAGAAAGCCGCGGGTGATAAAGATGTTGTGATCTGTACGGCCAATATCTTACAACAAGCACTGAAGGCAGGTCTTGTGGATGAGATTCACATGGATCTGGCGCCACTCTTAATCGGTGGTGGCGTGAGTTTGTTTGATCGTCTTGGCATGGGACCGATCAATTTGGAATGTATGCGAGTGATTCAGACTAAAGATGTCATCCACCTTAGCTATCGAGTTTTGAAATAAGAGCAGGATAAACTTTATGTCAAATAATATAACAACTGCACGACTATCGCTTGCGGCAGCTATCGCAACTCTCTTAACACTTGCTGTTCTGCACATTCTTAGCCCCGAGTTTGCGCCTTCATGGCGGATGGTCAGCGAATATGCAAATGGAAACTATAGCTGGGTATTGTCGTTGATGTTTATTTTCTGGGCAATCAGTTCGTGGAGTCTCGCCTTCACGCTCTGGTCAGAAGTAAAAACAACAGCTGGCAAAGTTGGTTTGTCTTTCCTGATTGCCGCAGGTATTGGTGAAGCCATGGCAGCCGTATTTGATATCAATCATAGCCTGCACGGTTTAGCTTCCCTGATCGGAATTGGCGGTCTGCCCATCGCTGCTCTGTTGATCAGCACGAGTCTCGGTCGCACGGATGCCTGGTCAGCCGCGAAGAAATCTCTGCTCGTGACAGCCAACTTAACCTGGATCAGTGTCCTTCTCATGGGGATCACTTTCGCGATCTTAATTACGACATTTACTCAGGCCGGTGGCGACATGACTTCGACAGACGTCCCCGCTACATTACCAGATGGTGTGATTGCATGGGTCGGCTGGGCAAATAGATTCTTGATCGTTGCTTACTGTGCCTGGGTGATCAATGTTGCCTGGAATGCAATTAAGTTAAAAACACAATCATAGTTTGTATTATTGCAGGTTATATTTTCAGATCAAAACGAACAAAGGAGAAATAAAATGAAAAAGATCTCCCCGATTATTCAAGGTAAAACTGTCAGCACCCGCACTGTCATTGGGAACATTGCCTTGTCATTGGATGGAAGAGTGAACGGTCCGGGCGGCGAGTATGATATGGGGTGGATCGTCCCACATGCCATCACTGACGCGGCGAGGAATAATATGATCAACGTCACAAGCCCGGCCACCACTGTGCTTTTGGGCAGGAAGAACTACGCTGGTTTCAGCCAGTATTGGCCTTCTGTTGTCGATAACGAGTCGGCTGACTCGCGCGACCGCGCCTTTTCCAAGTGGTTAAATTCCGTGGAGAAGATCGTGTTCTCCTCCACACTCAAAGAAGGAGCTTGGGAGAACTCCCGCATCATTGATGCCGATCCTGTTACGGTTATTGGAGATCTGCTGCGACAGGATGGCGGCGATATCATCGTCCTCGCCAGCGGCAGTATCATCAAGCGACTACTCCAAGCTGATTCCCTTGACCGCCTCAGCATCACCTTGTGCCCCGAGGTGTCGGGTGGCGGCGCCCGTCTGTTTGAGGATGGACTAGCTCCATCATCCTGGACTCTACGTCAAAGCACGGTCACGGAGAGCGGTGCCATATGCCTGCTCTACGATCGAGTCCGCGTTGGGAAATAACTACTGCTATCCCGGTCGGATGGAACTGTAACCAAACACTAACTGATATTAACAAGGAGAATTTAGAAATGAAAAAGATTACCCCATTCTTATGGTTTGACACGCAAGCCGAGGAGGCGATGAACTACTACGTCTCCATCTTCAAGAATTCGAAAATTTTAAAAGTTCAACGCCAGGGACCAGACGGACCTGTTTTCTCGGTTAGTTTTGAATTGGATGGACAGGAATTTATCGGCTTGAACGCAGGTCCACGCTTCAAGTTCAACGAGTCAATTTCATTCCTCGTCAACTGTGAGAATCAAAAAGAAGTGGATGAATATTGGAACAAGCTCATTGCCGACGGTGGCGAAGAAAGTATGTGCGGTTGGTGCAAGGATAAGTTTGGGCTGTGGTGGCAGATCATCCCGAAGCAATTGGGCGAATTGATGGGTGATCCTGACCCTGAAAAGTCACAACGCGTTATGCAGGCGATGTTGAAAATGCAAAAGATCAGCGTCGCAGATTTGCAAAAAGCATATGATGGGCAATAGTTCGCCCATGAACACGCGCGACCTCGTCGTTACTCGTGTCTTTGCTGCGCCAGTTGACCTGGTCTGGAAAGCCTGGACCGAGCCAGCGTATGTGATGCGCTGGTGGGGCCCCGATCATTTTACCTCACCCAGCGTCAAGATGGATTTCCGCGAAGGCGGCACGTCACTCGTCTGCATGCGCGCGCCGGAGGATTTCGGCGGTAAGGATATGTACAGCACCTGGGTCTATCAGAAGATCGTGCCGATGGAGCGGATCGAGTTTATCCAAAACCTGGTAGACAAAGATGGCAACCTGATTGACCCTGCCGAGATAGGTATGCCACCAGAGTTCCCACGGGATACACGTACGGTTGTGACCTTCAAAGATCTGGGTAATGGCAAAACCGAAATGACCGTCACGGAATATAATATGCCAACTGCTGACACCGAGTTGGGCAAAAATGCCGAACTCGGATTGAACCAGAGCCTCGATAAGATGGCTGTAAGCCTGGGTTTGTAATGAGGAAGTGGGCAGCGAAGAGTTACAACTTCGCTGCCCGGTGCCCATTGAATATTTTCCAGCTCAGAATCAGGTGATTATCATGGCAGACACTCAATACCTTGCATTGTTACGGGGCATCAATGTGGGCGGGAATAACATCATCAAGATGGCTGACTTGAAGGCATGTTTTGAAAACATGGGGTTTACCGAGGTGGTCACCTATATTCAAAGCGGAAATGTTTTGTTTAAATCTGCTGAAAAAGACAAACCCAAGCTGACCCGTAAAATCGAAAAGGCTTTGTCTGAAAGATTTAACTACAAGTCGCGTATCGTAGCTATCACACATAAGGAACTTAAAAAAGTTATCGAAGGGACGCCAAAAGGATTTGGCAAAGACCTCGATACCTATCGCTGTGATGTGATCTTTTTGAAGGAACCGCTTACGCCTGCGGAGGCGATGAAGAATGTCAGTATAAAAGAGGGGGTTGATACAGCCTATAAAGGCAAGTATGTGCTTTACTTTTCCCGTCTCACCAGCAAAGCCGCCCAAAGCCACTTAGCTAAGATTATCAAATTGCCTGTCTATCAAAGTATGACCATCCGCAATTGGAACACGACGACGAAACTGCTGGCCCTGATGGAGAAAGGAAATGACCATGAGTAACGAAAAGCTGCTGAATGCAAAACACTTTGTCGAAAGACTGCGAGCCCTCAGTTCTTCAAAAGCGGCAAAATCTCACAGCCATCTTGCCTCGGATAAAGGCGATGCAATTATTGGCGTGCGGATGGGACAGGTCTTCGCGCTGGCAAAAGAGTTCATGGATATGCCGCTCTCTGAAGTGGAGAAGTTGCTGGAGAGCAATATTCATGAGGTAAGAGTCGGCGCGGTTAGCATCATGGACTTTCAGGCGCGCAGTAAGAAAACATCCGCTGAACGCAGGAAAGAATTATTCGATCTTTACCTCAAACGCCATGAGCGCATCAATACTTGGGATCTGGTGGATCGCAGCGCGATTTATGTGGTTGGCAGTTATCTGTTTGATAAGCCGCGCAAGGTCTTATATAAACTGGCGCGTTCCAAATCCATGCCTGAACGACGCACGGCAATCGTGGCTACGCTCTATTTCATCGGCAAAGGGGATGTGGCTGACGCGTTCAAGCTTGCTGAAAAGATGCTCCACGACAAAGAAGACTTAATCCATAAAGCGAATGGCTGGGCGTTACGATTCGCAGGCGATAAGGACCGTCCGCAACTTGTGAACTTTTTAGATAAACATGCCGCGTCCATGCCGCGCGTCACATTGCGATATGCGTTGGAACATTTCGATAAACCACAGCGCGATCATTATTTGGGACTCAAGAAGGCCGGGTAGTGTTTTTGGGGGATAAAACAACAAATATTCAGTCAGTTTTAAGTTTTGTGTCGTTTAATGGAAAAGGAATATCCTATGACGAAGGCTCAAACAAGTGCCCAAGTTTCACAATAGCCGGGCAAAAATAAAGTAAACACTTAATAAGGAGATTTTAGAAATGAATAAGATCACCCCATTCTTATGGTTTGACACGCAAGCAGAGCAGGCGATGAATTTCTACGTGGATACGTTCAACGGTGCGCCGTACAAAAAACAAGAGTCCAGGATCGTTGGCATCACCCGCTACGAAAAAGGTATGGAAGCGCCCGGTGCCGAAGAACTGGAAGGCAAAATCATCACCGGTATTTTCGAGCTGGCAGGGCAACGCTTTATGGCACTCGACGGCGGTCCGATCTTCAAATTTAACGAATCAACTTCGTTCTATGTTGAATGTGAAGACCAGAAAGAGCTGGATTACTTCTGGAATAAGTTATCGGCTGTTCCCGAATCTGAGCAATGCGGCTGGTGCAAGGACAAGTTCGGGTTATCGTGGCAGATCATCCCAAAGCAATTGGGCGAGTTGATGGGTGACCCGGATCCGGTCAAATCCAAACGAGTTGTCAACGCCATGCTCAAGATGCATAAGATCATTGTTGCGGATTTGCAAAAGGCGTATGATGGAGAATAATGTTATCTGCCTCTACGGATCTTTTTGAACTTTCTTGCGTTCATCTTCCCATAGTTTTGCAAATCGTTCAAAGGCATCTGCGATGATTTCCAGTTCACTTTCAGAGTAACTCGAGATCAATTCGTCTTGCGCCTTTCTCGCCGACTCAAACCATGCTGCAGCTTTTTCAGAACTCGATTGCGCAGGCGTGATCAAAGTCCCGCGGCGGTCATTGGGGTTGGGTCGGCGTTCAATTAAGCCCGCCTTTTCGAGCCGATCCAGCATGGCGGTCGTTGCGCCCGAAGTGAGACCAGTATGCCTGGCAAGTTCAGACGGTGTGCCAATGCCTTTTTGGAATAAAAGCCTGAGACATTCCATATCGGTTACGTTGAGTCCTGCCCATTCACTCATGGCGTTTCGGAACTGCGTCAAATTAACACCGTAATCCCTTACTGCCATCAGAGCCCGTTTCTTCAGATCTGTCTTTGTTGATTTCATAGAATATACCCTTGACATTATCTTTATTGTAAAGTATCTTTATTGTATAACTAAATTCGTTTTGGCGCAAGGTGTCAAAACGACCCCAAGTCAGATAAGGAGATTTCTATGAACCCAAAGAAGGCAACCCAAAAGTCCGCGAAGAGCACCACTGCGGTCAACAAAAAGTCCACGGGATGGACGGACGATGAAAAAGCCGCAATGAGGGAGCGCGCCAAAGAGCTGAAGGCGGAAGCGCGCGCGGATAAGGACAAGGCGGCAGGGGAAAGCGACGTGCTCGCGAAGATAGCCGAGTTGCAGGGAACGGATCGCGCTATGGCCAAGCGGATCCATGAGATTATCAAAGCCAGCGCGCCAGCCCTGTCACCGAAAACCTGGTATGGCATGCCCGCATATGCGGACAAGGACGGCAAGGTCGTCTGCTTCTTCACAGCTGCGTCGAAGTTCAACGCGAGATACGCGACGTTCGGCTTCAACGACACGGCGAATCTCGATGAAGGCGCCATGTGGCCGACCTCCTTCGCGCTGACAGGGATGACTGCCAATGAAGAGGCAAGGATCGTCGCACTCGTCAAGAAAGCAGTAAGCTGAGGCTGAGTATGAAAGCAAGTACGAATCCTTCCCCGAAGGAGAAGACTCCATCTCAACAGATCGATGCCATCATTAAGGACGCTGGTGACTGGAAGAGCAAGAAATTATCGCAGCTCCGCACTTTGATCAAAAAAGCCGACCTCGCTGTGGTCGAAGAAGTAAAGTGGAAAAAACCTTCCAAGCCATCGGGAGTCCCCGTTTGGTCACATGATGGAATCTTATGTGTAGCAGATACGCTCAAAAACGCCGTGAGGCTGACCTTTCCCAAAGGTGCTCAGATGAAAGATCCGAAGAAACTCTTCAACACACGACTGGATAGCAACACAGTCCGTGCCATCGACTTTCATCAAGATGATGCGGTAGATGAGACGGCGCTAAGAAAGCTTATTCTAAATGCTGTAAAATTGAATGCACAAACAAAGAACAAGTGAGATTCAGAGATCGGTTCTGTCTTGACGAAATAGAATAAATGTTCTAAAATCCTACTTCCTTTGTGATGGGTGGGCAAAAGCAACCTTGCTTTTGCCCACCCGTTTCATTCATGTTTGGTAGAAACTATAGAGGAGAGACAATGCCGCAGGAATATATTGAGATTCATGGCGCACGTGAAAACAATTTAAAGAACGTTTCGCTGCGCATCCCCAAACGCAAGATCACCATCTTTACAGGCGTATCCGGTTCGGGTAAATCGTCCATTGTGTTCGATACGATCGCGACCGAGTCACAGCGCCTGCTCAACGAAAATTTCAGCATGTTCGTGCGGAATTTTTTGCCGAAGTACGCCCAGCCCGATGCAGACGCCATCGAAAACCTGAGCATGTCCATTGTGGTGGACCAGAAGCGGATGGGCGGCGGTTCACACTCAACCGTTGGCACGATCACCGATATCAACACGATCCTGCGCATGATGTTTTCGCGCATCGGACAGCCCCACGTGGGACCCACCAACGTATTCGGCTTCAACGACCCGCAAGGCATGTGCCCGAACTGCAACGGACTCGGTCGCAAACTGGATGTGGACCTGGACAAGTTTCTGGATAAATCCAAATCATTGAATGAGGGCGCTATATTATTTCCAGAATATGCGGTCGAGAGTTGGGGCTGGAGTAATTTAATCAATACAGGTTTGTTCGACCCTGATAAGAAAATATCCAAATACACCCAAAAGGAAATGAACGACCTTTTATATAGCGAGCCCATCAAGGTCAAGACCAAGATAGGGGCAAAAGACTTCAACATAACCTACGAAGGCATCGTCAACCGCTTCACGAATAAATATATCAAGCGTGATCTGAAAACCATGTCTGAGCGGACGCAAAAGTCGGTGGAACCATATATGACAATGGGTCCCTGTTCCGAATGCAAAGGCACGCGGTTGAACCAGACCATCCTGAAGTGCAAGATCAACGGCTACAACATCGCCGACCTGACCGGCATGGGAATCCCTGAGTTGATCGAAGCCGTGAAAAAGATCAAAACACCCGCCGCCGAGCCGATCGTCAAAGCGCTGCTCGAACGTTTACAGAATCTAGTGGATATTGGACTGGAATACCTCAGCCTCAGTCGTGAGACAGACACACTATCAGGTGGAGAGTCGCAGCGCGTAAAAGTCGTCAAGCACCTCGGCAGCAGTCTGAGCGATGTGATCTATATCTTCGATGAGCCGAGCGTGGGGCTGCATCCACGTGATGTGCATCGCATGAATGAGTTGTTGCAGAAACTGCGTGATAAGGGCAACACAGTCATTGTCGTGGAGCATGACCCCGATGTTATCAAAGTGGCAGACCATGTCGTCGATGTGGGTCCGCTTGCGGGTCCGCATGGAGGCGAGATCGTCTACGAAGGCAGTTATACAAATTTGCTCAAGGCGAACACGATCACGGGCAAACATATGCAGCAATCCATTCCAATAAAAGATTCTTTCCGCACACCGACAGGGAAATTGCCGATCAAGAATGCGAAAGTCAACAACCTGCAAAACGTAAGCGTGAACATCCCAACAGGCATACTGACCGTAGTCACGGGTGTGGCAGGGTCTGGGAAAAGTTCGCTCATCAACGAGGTCTTCCAACACCAGCATCCTGATGCAATCGTGATTGACCAATCCGCGGTGGGAGTCAACAGCCGCTCCAACCCCGCCACGTACACGGGTATTCTGGACGATGTCCGCAAGGCGTTTGCTTCGGCGAACAAGGTGCAGGCTTCGCTGTTCAGTTTCAACTCGAAGGGCGCGTGCGAAAACTGTCAGGGGCTGGGAGTAGTCTTCACCGAGTTGTCATTTTTCGATAGTGTGAAATCGCCCTGCGAAATTTGCGGCGGCAAACGCTTCAAAGATGAAGTGCTGGCGTACAAACTCAACGGCAAATCCATTAGCGATGTGCTGGCGATGAACGTGGAACAGGCGCTCGAATACTTTGAGCTCAAGGAAGTCCTGCGAAAACTGCAAGCCATGAGCGATGTGGGGTTGGATTATCTGAGTCTGGGGCAGCCTCTGAGTACATTGTCTGGCGGCGAATGTCAGCGTATTAAACTCGCCAGCGAACTGCACAAGCAGGGTAGTATCTATATCATGGACGAACCGACCACGGGTTTGCACATGTCTGATATTGGTCACCTCATGCAGGTCATCAATCGCCTCGTGGATACCGGCAACACGGTCGTGGTCATCGAGCATAACTTGCACGTCATCAAGAACGCCGATTGGATCATTGACATGGGTCCCGAAGGCGGTAGCAAGGGCGGCACGATCATGTTCGAAGGCACGCCCAAAGAATTATTAAAAGCGAAGCAATCGCTCACCAGCGAGTATTTGAAAAACTAATTTTAGTGATGAGAAGAACGGAGATTTAATATGACGACGAAAACACGAAAGACTTCCCAGAAAACTATTGCCACGCCCACTATTCTGGAATTGCGTGCGCTCTTCAATGGCAAAGTGATTGCTCCGGATGATCCGCGTTACGAAGAGGCACGCACCGTTTTCTATGGGGGCATCGACCGTAAACCATTTGCGATCGTCCGCGTTGCGGATGCTGGTGATGTTTCGCGTCTTGTATCGTTGGCACGCGATTTTGGTTTTGAGCTTGCCGTTCGCAGCGGCGGTCATAGCACAGCTGGGCACAGCACCAGCGAAGGCGGCATTGTGCTTGATCTTTCTGACATGAAAAAGTTAGAAATCAACCATGAAGAACAAACTGCCTGGGTCGAAGCAGGAATGACTGCAGGCGAATATACAACGGCAGTCGGCGCGCATGGACTCGTCATTGGGTTTGGTGATACGGGCACTGTCGGTCTCGGCGGTCTCACGCTGGGCG
>Ga0137333_1000029_pt1 | contig 31956 bp, 27 predicted proteins | sample EasRivERMLT231_2_FD_102286 | JGI IMG/M metagenome (GOLD analysis project Ga0137333, IMG submission 102286) | Soil microbial communities from meander-bound floodplain in the East River, Colorado, USA - East River MetaG ERMLT231_2 | ecosystem: Environmental > Terrestrial > Soil > Floodplain ... | reverse complement strand
CCAAGCCGTCGGGAGTCTGAGGCGCAGCCTGGGTGGAGGTGAGGTACGGGATGAGGTCACCCGGCCGAGGCGTGGGTTGAGTCGGTTGAGGGGCGCAAGCAGTCAAAATCAAAATGATGAATATAGAATGATGAATGACAAATTGGATTGGGCTTCGCATGGGAAGATTATAATAGAGAGAAAACTATAAGTTGGAGAAAAAAATGAACTATCGTCATTTGGGTCGGACGGGCATCAAAGTCAGCGAGTTATCGCTGGGGTCGTGGATTACGTTTAAGAATCAAGTGGATGTGGATTCAGCGGCGGAGATCATGGTGGCGGCATACGATTTGGGCGTGAACTTTTTTGATAATGCCGAAGCGTATGCGAAGGGCAAGTCTGAGGAAGTGATGGGCGCAGCGCTTAAGAAGTTGGGCTGGCGCAGAGGCAGCTATCTTGTTACAACAAAGATCTATTGGGGTTTGCATGATGGCGTGAACGAGAAGAATACGCTCAATCGCAAACGCTTAATCGAAGGCATTAACAGCTCACTCAAACGTTTGCAATTGGATTATGTGGATGTGTTATATTGTCATCGCCCTGACAAGAACACTCCGATTGAGGAGACAGTATGGGCGATGCACAATATCATCGAGTGGGGTAAGGCGATGTATTGGGGCACGTCGGAATGGTCTGCGGCAGAGATCGTGGAGGCAATCGCGATCGCCGAGAAACATCATTTACATAAACCAGTTACTGAACAGCCTGAATACAATCTGTTCGAACGCAAACGCTTTTCTGGCGAGTATGTCCGCTTGTATAAAGAGTATGGCTACGGCGCAACAACATGGAGTCCCTTGGCTACCGGTTTATTAAGCGGAAAATACAACACAGGCATTCCACAGGATAGCCGTGCAGGGCAACTAAACCTGGATTGGATCAAAGAAGCCGTTTCTGATAAAGAGAAGCTCACCAAGGTTGCCGCGCTTGAACCTATCGCCAATGAATTGGATTGTACACTGGCGCAATTATCGCTGGCTTGGTGTTTGAAAAATCCGTTTTTGAGCACGGTCATCACGGGAGCGAGTCGGGTCAGTCAGTTGCAAGAGAATATGAAAGCAAGCGAAATTGCCCCGAAATTGACCGATGATATACTGAAACGGATTGATGTGATATTTGGAGTGAAGGAAGAAGAGGCAGAGTAACCCTCAAATTTTGGCGGTGCAGACAACACGTATTAAACTGTTGATCTTCCGTGTTGTCTGTAAATCTTTCACCAGCTATAAGCCTGGAGGAAACTGAATGAGTGAAAAATTTCTCAACTGGTTAAACGCCATCGTATCCCTAACTATTGCTATACTTACCCTGTTTAGTGGTCTCTTAGGCTGGCAAATCGGGAACATAGCCGGGGCGGCATCCGAGGAATACTCAAGGGCGCAACGCGCCGAACTGAACCGCCAGAAGATCATGTCAACAAATAAATTGAAAGCGTACGAGGATTACCGTGCCTTTCTGGTCTATGAGAATTATTTTTCACAGTATAAACTGGTCTCTATACAACTGGAGAAAGCCAAGCAAGCGGAGCCTGTGGACGAAAAGCTGGTAGCACAGCTAAGCGCCCAGCAAAACGATCTGGAATCTCTCTACCTTTCGAGTCTCATGCTTTTCCCCAACCAGTTCATCAACCGGGATGGAACGTACAACATCCAGGATGAGCTTGGTCAATTAAGTGCTGCCGAGAGTCGCAAACTGGATACCGACCCGGAAAAATTTCAAACAAGAGGGGAACAATATGATGACCAGGTGGAGAGAATGCAAATTGCGTTGATTACATTGGCTTTATCATTGTTCTTTTTCGCGATCATCTCGACCGTCGAAAGCCTGAACAAAGCCACGTTTTTTGTCTTTCTGATCTGCGGTTACCTGGCGGCGGTTGCTGGTCTTGCCATGGGAATATCCAATTGGCAGCCCGTTCTGGCAGATGCGCCTGTGTCAAGTGAAACTTCCCGGCAGCTCAGCCCAACGATCTTGTCAGAGAGCATCATACAACAAGACCACACTATTATCGTTCTCTCAACAGACCCGGCGGACACGCACCCACAAAAAAAGTTGGTCCTATCATCAATTGCAACCTTAATGATAAAGCATCAGGGTGAAGCCTTCCGTTCCGGCGGCTCTTCATTTTCTGGTTAAGTCGAGAAAAAGAGATCAACATGTCATCAGAGACAAGCTCCAACGAAGTATTTAACCAGCGTATTAACATCATCATCGCAGTGGTAGTGGCAATCATCGCTGTATTAAGCTCATTCATCACCAAGTTGGAGAGCGAAGCCTCCACCGAATCGTCCAAAGCCAGCATTGCCGAACAGCAATACTATTATCAGACAATCGGTACACAAATCAGCGGCGGGACTGATGTAAGCTATGCCTTTGGAACGGTATACCAGCTTTGGTATCAATATGAAGTCCAAAGACTTTCCGCCCAAAAGCGCGGGGAGGCTGACGCAGCTGCAACATACACGAACCTCCGTGATGCAGTTGCCAAAACCAGCACATTATTTGAGCCCAAATATTTCGATGCCGATACAGCGTCCGTGAATATATTACTTTACGAAGCGGATACATATCGCAGAAAATTATATGAACTCGAGGAAAAACAAACGGCTGCAAATCAGGTCGCAGCAGCCTGGGATGAAAAATCCAGCAAATACACATTACAACTAACGCTTCTGGCGGTCGCTGGCTTTTTGCTCGGTCTGGCGTTGATGACAAAAGGCAGAATACCTACACTGGTGTTTGCCACATCAGGTATCGTGTTGGTTTTGGTTATCAGTTCTTGGGCATATCAGGTCTCCCGTATATCGATTGTTGAGCGACCGGCTGAAACCATCACGACATTTGCACAAGGCGCAAGTTTTGTTGACCAGAGAGAATGGGAGCAAGCACTCACCCTGCTCACCAGCGCCATTGAAGAGGCAGGCGCTGAAAATCCATTCGGACGGGCATATCTATTTCGCGCACAGGCACAGAGTGCACTGGGGAATTTCGAAGAGGCCATTAAGGATTATCAGGCAGCCATCAACTCTGGCTTTACAGATGATCCCACCGTGCAAGCTAGTTTGGTCCAGGCGTATTTTTACATCGGTGATTTTCAAAAAGCAATTCAAACAGGCAATGAAGCCCTAAAAAATTCCCCGGACAATCTTGGTCTTCACCAGCAGGTAATTATGGCGACTCTTGCCAGCGGTTATATTAGAATAGCATCAGAAGAGACTACCGTATTGCTGGAACGTGCCACTGAACAGGCAAAAAAGCAAAAAGAGTTTGGTGACAATGATGCGGTTGCGAAGATAGGGTGGTTCTTAAATGATGCCGCACATCAATATGAACAACTCGCCGCCTTATTGGAGACGAATGCAATCGACTCTCCAATCAGGAAAAACATCAATGACCCGATCAGTGTCAGAAAAAAGGCGGAGGAATTGGCAGGTCAAATACGCGCGAGCACAATTGCGCTCAAGTACGACATTAATATTGACAAAAGCAGTGTATCAAACCCATCAACCAAAATAGAAATCAAATCGATTACCCCTTCAAAAACGCCTGATCAAAAATACATTTACAAAGTGGATATGGGGCTTGCATATAGCGAGATGGAAACCGGCCAACTGTTATCCATCATAACCTACCGCAATGGGATCGAGGAACCGTCCTGGAATTTTTCCCAGGAATGGACCAACCCACAAAAGACCGGCACAGCCACATTCACGCTTAGCCCTTCCTACAGCGGTCTTTACATTGTGCCACCCGGCTTATATACCGTGTCCATCTACTTAAACAGCGATCTTCTGGCGAATGGCGAATTTAGTGTGGAAGATCCCGATGAGCCAGTGGACATAGCTTCTGATAATACCTTTGCTTTTAGCCTGCTTGATCCACTTGATCTGTACACTGGTGATTACGACTCGTATTTCTACGATCCCTTCTTCTTCTTTAGTGAGGCTAACTATTATTTTTACTTCCTCGAAGAATCCTATGATTTTTATACGGGTTATTGTGCCGATCCAAATGATCTAATTTGTTTTACAGCCAAGGATATTGATGGGGACGGGACTTCGGATGAATTCGATTTTTGTCCATTAGATCCAGGTCCGTTCGAAAACTACGGCTGCCCTGTATCAACTAACGATTCGGATGGCGATGACATCACCAACGATTTCGATTTGTGCCCATATGCCTGGGGATTGAAAGAAACCAACGGCTGTCCCACCCAAGAGACCGGCCCAGATTCAGACGGCGATGGCACAACTGATACACTTGACCTATGTCCATTCGAGCCGGGTTCAACAGAAAATAGTGGTTGCCCCGTGGCAACAGATGACACAGATGGAGACGGCACAACTGATAACTTTGATGCATGCCTATACACCCCTGGCCTTGGGGATAACAACGGATGTCCTCTCGAAGACGCCGAATCCGATTTGGATGGAGACGGCGTCCCTGACACGATCGATTTCTGTGTAGATCAGCCCGGACCGTCAGATTACAACGGTTGTCCCTTATCAACCGATGACGCAGATGGAGATGGCGTATCCGACAGCATCGACACTTGTCCATATACGGCAGGACCCGAAGAAAATAAGGGCTGCCCCACCGCTGACTTGGAAACAGACTCTGACGGCGATGGCATCCTTGACGCCAACGATCTATGTCCATCTGAAATTGGACTGCCTGAAAACGGCGGCTGCCCCGCTACAAGCGCTTCAGACTTTGATGGCGACGGAATCGCAGACTCTGATGATGCCTGCCCCTATGACCCAGGTCCAAGTTCAAACGGCGGCTGCCCGGACGTGCCATCAGATCCAGACACAGACGGGGATGGTATTTCCGATTCCAAAGATGCCTGCCCATATGATCAGGGTCCAAGTTCAAATGGCGGCTGCCCAGATATACCTTCCGATCCAGACTCAGATGGGGATGGACTCCTGGATTCTGAAGACAGCTGTCCTTATGAGGCCGGTCCAACAGAAAATGGCGGGTGTCCGTGATGGAACACTGAGGCAGAATCCAAAGAAGAAGAATCCCCTGAGTCTTGAACGACTCAGGGGCTATTACAGGGAAGGGTATAATCGCTTCCAATCATTCACAGCATCGAAGGAGAAACCATGCAGTCGTTTGATTACATTGCGCTGAAAAGCGTGGACGAAGTTGTTTCACTTCTAGCGAGTCAAAATGGAAATGCGAAAATCCTGGCGGGCGGCACGGATTTGATCGTACAGTTACGCGAGGGACGTCGCAAAGCGGGGCTGGTGATTGATGTCAAACACATTCCTGAACTTACACAAATTAAGCACGATGAAAACGGACTTTGCATCGGCGCTGCTGCAGCGTGTCATGATATTTGCGCTGATCCCATAGTTCAGCGGAAATATCCGGGGCTTGTAGATGGCATCCACCTGATTGGCGGGGTGCAGATTCAAAGCCGCGCAAGTGTAGGCGGAAATCTCTGTAATGCCTCTCCTGCCGCTGATTCAATCCCCGCGTTGATCGTCCATGAGGCGGTTTGCAACATCGCTGGTACCAATGGTATGCGCACACTGCCTGTTGAAGAGTTTTGCATTGCGCCTGGTCAGAATGCGTTGAAGGCGGGCGAGTTTCTTGTTTCCATCCATGTGCCCACACCCAAAGAAGAATTCGGCGCAGGCTATCTGCGCTTCATTCCACGCAATGAAATGGATATCGCCGTAGTCGGCGCTGGTGTATCCATCGTTTTGGATGATGATAAAAAACATTTTGTCTCCGCACGGATTGCCCTCGGCGCGGTCGCCCCTACCCCGCTGTTTGCTTCGTCTGCTGGAGATTTTCTCGCAGGGCAAGATTTGACTCGTACAAATATAAAAGAAGCCGCACGCATGGCTCAAGCAATAGCGCGTCCAATTACAGACTTGCGTGGAACCGCAGAACATCGTAAACATTTATGCGCCGTTCTCGTGGAACGTGCGCTCGACAAAGCCATTGAACGTGCCGGAGGTCAACATGCCCAATAAAGTTCACATCTCAGCGACCATCAACGGCGAAGAGACCGAGTTCTTGTGTGAGCCGAGGCAGAGTCTGCTTGAAGTTCTGCGCGAGACGATTGGTCTCATGGGCGCAAAAGAAGGCTGCAACAACGGCAACTGCGGAGCGTGCAACGTCATTCTGGATGGTGTGCTGGTCAATTCGTGTCTTGTACTGGCAGTGGAAATTCAAGGACGTTCCGTCACCACCATCGAAGGCATTGCAACAGCCGAAGGACTCCATCCTCTGCAACAAAAATTCATCGAACACGCCGCCCTGCAATGCGGATATTGCACGCCGGGCTTCATCGTTGCCAGCAAGGCATTACTCGACCAAAACCCTGACCCAAGTGAACAGGAAGTCCGCGCGTGGCTGGCAGGGAATTTATGTCGCTGCACAGGCTATGATCGAATCATCAAAGCTGTGTTGGATGCGGCTGATGGTTAAACCTCTTTACCACGAAGGAGACAAAGGGTCACAAAGGATTTTTAAAAAGGTTTTTCTTTGTGCACCTTAGTGACCCTTTGTGGTTGAACAAAAGGAGTTAGAGACATGACAACTTTAGACAAACCCAACGAGTTCAAAGTCATCGGCACCTCCCCACTGCGCCACGACGGCGTGGATAAAGTGACAGGTCGCGCGGCATATGGCGCGGATATTCTCCTGCCGGGCATGTTATACGGCGCGGTGTTACGCAGTCCGCATGCGCATGCAAAGATACTTTCGATCGACACCTGCAAAGCGGAAAAACTCCATGGCGTCCATGCGGTTATTACTGCCAAAGACTTCCCCGACCTCGAAAGCAAGATCGTTGAGTTGGGTGAAAGTGTCATCAATCGTCGTCATCAAAGCAACAACGTGCTCGCGCGTGACAAAGTACTTTACTTCGGGCACGCAGTCGCCGCGGTTTCAGCAACCAATTTCCACGTCGCGCAAGAAGCGTTGGACTTGATCCACGTTGAATATGAAGTGTTGTCTCCTGTGTTGGATGTCCGCAAGGCAATGGAATCTGATTCTCCGATTCTATTGGATGATCTGCGCACCGATGAGTTCGGCAAAAAAGGCGAGACGCCAACCAACGTCGCATGGCATGGGCAAAATGCATGCGGCGATATTGAAAAAGGATTCAAAGAAGCGAAGTTCATCGTTGAGCACGAGTTCAATACCAAGATGGTGCATCAGGGTTACATCGAACCGCAAAATGGCACGGCGCAATACAACCCCGATGGACAGGTGACAATCTGGTGCAGTACTCAGGGCTCGTTCGGTGTGCGTGAACAAGTGTCAGAGATTCTTGAGATACCGGTTTCAAATATTCGTGTCATTCCCATGGAAATCGGCGGCGGGTTCGGCGGCAAGAACGGTGTATATCTCGAACCGCTGGCTGTGCTGCTTTCAAAGAAAAGTGGATACCGCCCTGTCAAACTGACAATGAGCCGCGCCGATGTGCTGGCAGCAACTGGACCAACGTCAGGCTCATACATTAAGGTCAAGATGGGCGTCGACGCGAATGGAAGAATCACTGCGGCTGAAGCGATATTGCTTTATGAAGCGGGCGCTTATCCCGGCTCGCCGGTTGGCGGCGCGATGGCAGTGCTCTTTGCGCCCTATCGCATCGAGAATGGACGCGTTGATGGTTACGATATCGTGGTCAACAAGCCGCGCACTGCCGCATACCGCGCGCCCGGCGGAACCAATGCCGCATTCGCCGCAGAAACGGTGATCGATGAACTTGCCGAAAAACTTGGCATGGACCCGCTTGAGTTCCGTTTGCTCAATGGTGTGAAAGAAGGTGATCGACGCATTGATGGCGCCGCCTTCAAGCACATTGGATATTTGGAAACTCTGCAAGCCGCGAAAGAATCGGAACATTATCAAGCGCCTCTTTCTGGACCGAATAGAGGGCGCGGCGTAGCTGGAGGCTTTTGGTTTAACTATGGCGGAAAATCATCCGCCTCTGCCAGCGTGAACAACGATGGGACAGTGAATCTGCTCGAAGGTTCCGTGGATATCGGCGGCTCGCGCACGTCGCTTGCGATGCAACTCGCCGAGACGCTTGGAATCGCTGCTGAAGATGTGAATCCGATTGTTGCGGATACAAGCTCCGTTGGCTATACCGAAGGGACCTATGGAAGCCGCACAACCTTTGCAACGGGTTGGGCGGTCATTGAAACCGCCAAGACATTGATCGAGAAATTGAAGGAACGCACCGCCATCCTTTGGGAAGTTGAAAAAGACACAGTTCAATTTGAGAACGGAGTCTTTTCAGCGGGTGATAAAAAGTTGACCTTCAAAGGACTTGCAGAAAAACTGGATGAAACCGGCGGACCTATCGTTGCCAGCGCCGCAGTTCAACCCAGCGGAAATGCCCCTGGTTTCGCAGTTCACATCGTGGATGTGGAAGTGGATCCCGACACAGGCAAAGTGCAAATCCTGCGTTACACCGCCGCTCAGGATGTCGGTAAAGCGATACATCGTGCTTATGTCGAAAGTCAGATACAAGGTGGTGTGGCGCAGGGAGTCGGCTGGGCATTGAATGAGGAATATCTTTACGATGAGCAGGGACGCTTGCTCAACGCCAGTCTGCTCGATTACCGTATGCCCGTTACACTTGATCTGCCGATGATCGATACGATCCTGGTTGAAGTCGGGAATCCGGGTCACCCATTTGGAGCAAAAGGAGTCGGCGAAGTGCCCATCGTCCCGCCACCTGCGGCGATTGCGAACGCAATTTATCGCGCCGTGGGTGCAAGGATGACGGAATTGCCGATGTCACCGGCGAGGGTGGTGGAAGCGATGAAGAAGTAATCCATCAAAACATGTATTCCGCTAATCTTCACTAATCTCCGCGAATAATTCAAAAGATTAGCGCAGGTTGGCGGAGATTAGTGGATAAAATTGCCCACTCTCTTCATTCCATCTCCCATCCGCGATCTCACCCAAGGAAAAGCCTCGGTCGTTGTATCAGCATCCAGCGTGCATGAGGCGATTGAGTCTCTCGAAGCGCAATATCCCGGTGTCAAGGATCGGCTGTGTGAGGGTGGCAAAATCCGCCCGTATATTTCCGTAATGGTGGACGGGCAGATATCCCATTTGAAACTGCGGGAAAAATTGAGGGACGACAGCGAAATCCATTTTTTGATCGCGATCAGTGGAGGGTAGATATGGCAGACATCCGAGTTCTTCGAGAACTCGGATGTCTTATTTTCAAACAGGACAAATTATGGAAAATTATGTGACATTCATCGAGATGCTTTACCAGATGAAACAAGTACAATTAAAGTATAGTCATATATTTTGACGAGCTTATTCTTTTAATTCCATAAAATCAGCTCACATCGGAGGATGAGACGGAGCTTCAATGGGAATACCGTTCATAGTCCTTATATATTTCGCCTACGGTCTGGCTTTCTTCAGCATGGGGTTACTGGTTGCGCTGGAAGGCGGTCGCTCATCTGATATCCGTTTACGCAAGGCGCTCCGCCCATTAGCGGGCTTTGGGATCATCCATGCCATCCACGAATGGATCGAAATGTTCGCGCTCATGGGGCATGTTCAAAACGATACTTTCTACTCAGCGGCAAGCCTTGCCATTCTCGCCTTTTCATTTATATCCCTCGCGGCATTTGGAAGTTTCCTGCTGGCCTATACTGAAGTTTCACGGCGTCTCATCCTGCTTATCCCGATCACGCTCGAAGCCATCTGGGTTTTTGGTCTCTATAACTTTCGCGACCAGTATTCCGGTGAGGCGCTCTGGTCCATAGCGGATACATGGACACGTTACACCCTCGCCATCCCCGCCGCGCTTCTCACGGCCATTGGGCTGGTCGCTCAACAACGAGCTTTCCGCCGCTCGGGCCTGATCCGCTTTGGGCGCGATGCGCTGTGGGCGGCTGTGGCGTTTGGTTGGTATGGATTATTCGGTCAGGCTTTTTCACAAAACACACCCATCTTCCCATCGGCGATCATTAATCAGGAAGTATTCCTGGATATCTTTGGTTTTCCCATTCAACTCTTCCGCGCAGTCACAGCGGTTGCCGCAGCGATTTTTGTTATTCGGTTCCTGCGCGCCTTTCAGGTGGAAACCGAAGCCAAGCTCGTAGAACTGCAGCAGTTCCAACTCAAAGAATCACAACAACGCGAGATCATGCGCGGAGAACTCTTCCGCCGCGTAGTTGCCGCCCAAGAATCAGAACGCCAGCGCATCGCTCGCGACTTGCACGATGAGACTGGTCAAGCTCTGACCGCCATCGGCATGGGTCTGCGCGGACTGTCTGGAAAGATCGGCAATCGCAACAAGGATGCGCTTGTCACTCTGCACAAGCTGGAAACACTCACGGCTGATTCGCTCAAAGAATTACAGCGTCTCATGACCGACCTGCGCCCCTCCCATCTTGATGACCTGGGACTCTCCGCTGCATTACGCTGGTACGCGGGCAGAATATCGGAACATACCTCTATTAGCGTCAGAGTGGATATACACGGTGAAGAACGCGATCTGGATGACTCCCTGAAGATCACCATCTTTCGCATCATTCAGGAATCATTGAACAACATCATCAAACATGCCCAGGCAAGTAATGTGAACATTCATGTCGCATACGACGAAAAGAATGTCCGTATCAACGTCTGGGATAACGGACTGGGTTTTGACCTGGATGAAGCCAAACAAAGACGCACTTCTCGTCCATCGCTTGGGCTGGCAGGCATGGAGGAACGCGCTGCGCTTTTGAGCGGAACAGTAACCGTCCAGTCACGTCCGGGTTACGGGACAGAAGTCGAAGCCATAATTCCGTATCACCACAAAGATTTTGAAGTGCAGGACATTGCCCTTGTAAGCCTGGAAAGTGAGTAGAAATGACCACACGCCTATTATTGGTGGATGACCATGCAGTTGTCCGTTCGGGGTTGAGAATGCTATTGGAAAACGAGCACGAGATCGAGATCGTTGGCGAAGCCGGAAATGCCGCAGAAGCCATTGAAGCCGCAACACGTCTCAAACCGAATCTGATTTTGATGGATATTGGCTTGCCCGATCTTTCTGGCATTGATGTGACACGCGAGATCAAAAAACGGCTGCCCGAAGTTTCCATTGTGGCTTTGACCATTCATGAAGATGAAGAATATTTCTTCAAAATGCTCGAAGCCGGTGCCTCAGGCTATGTGCCAAAACGCGCTGCGCCTGAAGAATTGCTCACCGCCATCCGTGCTGCCGCCATGGGACAGGTCTATTTGTATCCATCGCTTGCCAAACTACTGGTACGCGATTATCTCAGCGGGGGCCGCCCGGCAGATGAACAAGCGCCATCTGGTCTCACCGAGCGCGAGCAGGAGATCCTCACCTATCTTGCCGAGGGCGCAAACAACGAAGAGATCGCCACCTCGCTGGTGATCAGTCCCAAGACCGTGGCACGCCACCGCGAGAACATCATGCGGAAGTTAAACCTACATTCCCGCTCCGAATTGGTCCGCTACGCGATTCGTAAGGGCATTATCAAGGCATAATACATCATGTCATCGTGAGGCGATGCTTTTTCGCCTGCTTACGCAGACTCGCAATGACAAAGATTAATAAAAAAGAAATGGCGGGCGCAATTGCGCCCGCCATCGTGATTTCTTCCCCAATTTATTCTTATGTTATTTCGGAGCTGGTACCTCAGGGCGAGTGTACATGCTAACATCGCCCCCCAAATCCTCAATCGAGTCGATCAGGAATTGGATGACATATTTTGGATTGTGCACAAATGCGCCAGGGTCCTTCTGGCTATATTGATAGTTGAAGGCAGCGCGGAGCAATTTGGGAGTCCAGTTGCCATTGTAGTTGACAGTTGCACCCTTGTCGTTCTTATCAGGCTTACCATCGCCATCGTTATCCACGAACCAGTATGGATATGCGGCAGAACTGTAGACGATACCGGCATTAATCTTGGCATAAACCTGGATTTGAGCATAGAGGGCCTCGCTCAGGGTAGCGAGTTCGCCTTCAGTGCCTTCGGTTACATTGCCATCACCATCGTAATCGGTAGTGTCGCCGGGGGAACGGATTTCTTCAACGTTCTCAGTGCCATGGCAGCCCTTACAGGATTCAACCTTCGGTCCCAATTCATGCACATCGTGGCAATCCGCGCACTTGTTGAGAGGATGTGCAACATTCTGACCGACATATTCCTTGCCCTCGTATTGATAGGCACCTTGAACATCATTGCCGAAGAGAGTTGCGCCAGCAGCAAAGTAGTGAATATTCTTGAAGCTAATCTTGGCATCCACAGTGTCAGCTTCCTTGCCTCTGAGCGCCGCATTCACGCTGGCTGTTGATTCGCGTCCCTGGTGACAGGCAATACACAGGTTGCTATCATCAGCTATAAACTTACCATCGGCATCCTTACCGCCCAAACTTACAGTCTTGCCACTTGGGAAGACCACTGAAGCAACAGCATAGCGCTCGGGCCAGGCTTCCTCATTGTGGCAGGTTGAGCACATGAAACCATTGCTGGAGTCCATGGAGCCAACGCCGGTTGTCGATGTTGAACCAGTGGGTGAAATCACAGTCGTGCCGCCATTCTTGAGGAATGTTGGCAGACCTTCGGCAGTGTGGCATTTCACACAGCCAAACGGAACGACACCCGTGTCATCCCAATCGCGGAAAGGCAGGGTGTTGCCAGCAAAGTGACCGGAGTCATTGCGAGCGAGTTTGCTGACATCACCACCGAGGTCTTCGATGGAGTCGTGGAGCAATTGGATAATATATTTGCCGCCGTGCGCGAACTGACCGGGGTCCTTGATGGAAACCTGGTAGTTGTAAGCAGCCTTAAGCAGGCGGGCGGTCCAATTGGGATAAGCCTTGCCATCAGCACCCATGAAATATGGGTAAGTAGCGCCATCATATTTGATCTCAGCGCCGGCTTTGTTCTTGGCATAATCTTCGATCTGGGTCAACAAGATCGCCTGTAAACCTTCGATCTCAGAGGCAACACCTTCAGTCACATCGCCATCGCCATCATAGTCTGATGCAGAAGAGACCATGCGAACGTTCTTGAGGTCTTCCACAGTGGCAACGCCTTCATGACATTGTGCACAGGTTTCAACCTTTACTTCGAGTGTGTGCGGGTTGTGACAACCAATGCAGGAGTCAATGCCCTCCACGTGGCGGAACTTGCCATCGTAGAGTTTGCCTTCATATTCATAACCACCCTTGACCTCCGTGCCATACAACGTAGCAGCGGCGGCGTAGTAGTGAACATTGCGGAAACCAAATTTGACATCGTTACCTTTGTCATCTTTGATCGGGGCAACAACAGCATCCACATCGGTGACTTCGAAGCGCGCGATCTGAGCATCCACAGAGGCTTTTGATTCACGTCCCTGATGGCAGACCATACAACGGGCAGCGTCACCAAGTCCTTCGATAACATATGGCTTGGGCTCGCCATTCTCATCGAGTTCAAAGCCAGGGAAGGCGACACTGGTCATCTGGAAAGTGGTGACAGGGTTATGGCATGCTACGCATTGAACACCCTGGGCATCCGCAGCCGGAACAGCGGCATCCACTTTAAGCACTTCAGAACCATCAGCACCCACGTAATCGCGGTAACCAGCAGTCGTATGACATTTTGCACAGCTAGTGGGGACGCCATCCGGATTCTCAGCGGCATCATCCCAATGACGGAACGGTTCACCAGCCACATCATTATGTGCAGACCCTTCCCATTCAGCCTGATAAGGGATCTCAACGACAGGTTTCGCCGTTTCTTCAGTGGGCACAGCAGTAGGAGCTGCGGTGGGCTCGGGTTTCCCGCCGCAAGCAACCAATATGACTGCCAGCAAAATGAGAGTACCGAGTAAGGCTAAACTTTTCTTTAGTGTCATCCTACAATTCTCCTTTTCTTGGGTTTCTTATGAAGGCTTATCATTTTTTATCGGGAACGATCAACCTTCTCACAATTATTAATGTTTTTTAGAAACCTTTAATCTGCCTATTATTCTAATCTTAACCAGATTACGCCATAAGAACGGATGTCATTTGCTAATCAGATGAAAGTAACGATAATGATAAACAATACAAAAAAAAGTGGGTAGTGGCTCAAAATACATGATTGAAAGAAATAGCCAGGTTATATTCAATGACGAACCAACGGGTTACGAGATGATGCATATACTCTGCTTTAGAAAAGGATAATGTTTTACGGACATATCTGGCTAACTTTTGTCTCAAGGTACAATTCCAACGTTCCATGTGATTGGTCTCGCCACTGTCTTTACCTACACTGCGATGGGTCTCTTTTGGAAAGACTTTTTGATAAGCGTCCCAAAAATCGCTAAACGTGTGACAGTCACGATATTCTTCTGGAATCTTGTTCCATAAGCGTTGGCAGGTTTGTGCACTATGATCGCCAATCACAAACGCCACAATTTGACGAGTACGCCGACAAATGGCGGTCCACAACCAGTATTTGGCTGTTTTGATGAACACAAATGACCAAACTTCATCCAATTCCAGCACATCTGCGCTTTCAACTGGTAACAAGCTTTCCTTGACGGTCGGTTGTTCGCTCACTTTTTTTTGAGCAGTTTCTTCAAAGTATCGCGTGAAATATGAAATGTTCGAGCTATTCCGCGCATACTGGGTCGTTCGTGGTAAGCTGACAAAATTTGAGCTTTCTCTTCCTGACTACGCTGATTTTGTGGATACATGACTGCTGACTTACGGCAATCTTTGCACAAGAACTGTTGACTGCCTGCACTATTTTTGCCATTCTTAACCACGTTTATGCTGCCGCACTCAGGACAATGAAAAACTACCACTTTGCTTATCATTTCACTTTTATACCATCATTTAGAAAAGCCCACTACCAAAAAGTGAAGTAGGATAAACGCTGATTTGCGATAGGGTAAAAAATATAGGATACGACTCTACCATCATGAAGGCACGGGTTGCTTCATTGTATCGATAAGATTTATACTAACATTCAGATTCCCGCCTTCGATCTACTAGTTTATGAACATCAGCTTCAGAGGGTAGTTTCGCAAAATAATTACTATTAGTCTGCGCTAATAAAATACACGATCTGTATTCAGACTATTATAGTCCAATTTATTATGTTCCTAAAAACATGTGCACAGGCAAATAATTAAAGAGATAACGGGCGCAGTGCGCCCGTCATCTTTATTTTCCCCTTGTGCTGCAATGTTAGTCCTTACGGACGAGATTACTCGGCCAGAGCCGCGAGAGCAGCTTCGATTAGGGCTTTCGCGTAGTTCGGGTTGTGAACACCCAGGCTCGCATCTTCTTCGAGCGCGCCGTAAACAAAGAGAGCGGCGGCGGGTTTGGTGTCAATGAGAAGCGGGGTGCCATCTGCATTCTTGGTAACAGGGGAACCATCTTCATTCAACAGGCCCTCGGCGATCAAGGCGTCATGCAGTTCCGCGAACTTTTCTTCGAAAGCGGTCACAGCGCCGTTGACGTCAAGGCTTTTAGCATCGGCATGGCAGGCAACGCATGCGGTAACTTCCGGTCGGAAGCGATGGTTGGCGGTTTCGCTACCACCCATGTGACAGCCTACGCAGGTGTTTTCGACCATGTTGTAGTGCGCACCGGGCTTGCCTTCCACACCGAGTATCTCGTTGACATCGAGGACACCAAGTATGATGTCACCCTGATCGCTGAGGTGGGTGTTGAAGCGTACGCTGGCTTGGTACTTGTCGGGGATTACAGTGCCAGCAGCATCTTTGGCAGCGAAGTTAGCCATGTAGCGGCGAGCCTGGTGGCAGTTGGCGCACAAATTGCCATTACCGCCATCAAAGGTCGCGCCACTGACCACGAAGGTCACAGGCGCATCGGTCTCCAACGCAAAGTCGGCTTTGGTGTAGGTGGTGTGGATCTGGTGGCAGGTGCGGCAGTCCTGATGGGTCGGGTTGGCATCGCCGGATTCAACCGCGTTGAAGGCTAAACCTTTGGCAACACTGGCACTGAAGGTGGCACCGGAATGGCAGAATGCACAGTTTTTGTTGCCACCTTCTTCAATGAAGGCAGTGCCCTGACCATGCAGGGATTCCTGCCAGTTGGCTTTCTTGCTGGTAATGAGGGCGGTGTCGTTATGGCACTCGGTGCAGGTCAAATCAGCGGCATTCATCACCGCTGCGGGACCAGCAGGACCTTCTGGACCAGCGGGGCCAGCAGGACCAGCGGGACCCGGCTCACCTTGTGCACCAGCACAGGCGGTCATCAATACTGCTGTGGCTATCAAGATGCCGATTAGAACGAGCGTTTTCTTTGTAAACATTTGCATTTTCTCCTTTTTAGTAGTTGTAGAGCAAGAGAAGGTTCAGAAGTAATCGGTGATAGTTAACACCTCCTCAATTAAGCGTTCATTCAGAGACCTTAATCTTGTCCTAATGTTATCCAAAGAGGGTGTTTTTCGATAATAACAGATGTCATGTGTCTAAATGACAAAAGTACTCAATTAAACCAATAACATCCGAATTAAAGATGATGGGGAAAACACCCCAGATTCAGGCTGGAATTAGAGCAAAGCGTGGGGTGAGATCCGGATTCAGGTCCACGAATCAGCCCAAGGCTTGGGCTGATTCGTCCATCCCAAGATTATCTGTTTACCCGATTTCCTTTCTTATCGATTTCTAATAAACTGAGTGCAGTTGAAAGAAAGGAGAACCTCATGAACACAATCGCACTATTCATCATCTTGATCGTTCGCGTGCTCGTCCCCGTCATTGTTCTCTTCACGATTGGAGAATGGGTTAAACGCCACGAAAAAAATTACTGGCTTCGAATGTGAGGAACAATGGAAACTATGACTGCATTACTGGCTTTGATCGTTGGCTTGTTGTTACGGCTTGCCGTCCCCATTGCGATAACAGCCCTGTTGATTTTCTTCCTGCGCAAACTTGATGCACACTGGCAGGCGGAGGCGCAACTCGCCGAACCCGCCGCACAAGACATTAATTGTTGGGAGATTAAAGGCTGCCCACCTGAACAACGCGAGAACTGCGTTGCATCCAAATCCAACATACCCTGCTGGCAGGTGAAGCGCTTGCCCAACGGTTACTTGCGCGAGGAATGTCTTTCGTGCGAAGTCTTTACCGAAGCGCCCATACCAGCTTTAAAAACTGAACCCAGGAGAATCTAAAACATGTTCCCACGAATTGAACGCCTCTTGATCGCCTTGATGTTCGCCTTGCTTGCCGCGGGCGTTACACTGGTTATTGCCTCAGCACAGGATAACAATCCACCTGCCGCTCAAACCACCTCAACCGATTGCGCTGTCTGTCATGCGGAATATCAAACCACATGGCAAAGCGGTTCACACGGACAAGCCGGCAGTGACCCGGTATTTTTGGAAGAGTGGACCAAGCAAGGCAAGCCTGGCGCTTGTCTCGTTTGTCATACCACGGGTTACGATCCGGCCACTGCAACTTTTAAAGAAAACGGCGTGACTTGCGAAGCCTGTCACGGACCCGCCCCTGCCGATCACCCCAAGACTCCCATGCCCGTGGATCGTTCCACTGATCTGTGTGGACGTTGTCACAGCGACACCCGCTTCGGCTGGCAGGATTGGAAAGTAAGCACACACTATCAACGCGGTATGGATTGCGCCACTTGTCATGATCCACATAGCGCTGCACTCAAAACCCTCCCCGGACCCCGCACCGAGAAAAAGGCAGACGAAGTCTCTGCACTATGCATCAATTGCCATCAAGAACATAGCATGAACTTCTCCTATACGACTCACAATCAACGTGGTGTAGCCTGTGTAGATTGTCATGTCAATCATATAGAAACAACCGAACGCACCGCGCATTCTGTACCTGATCACTCTTTCAATGCCAGCCTGGCATCCTGCAACACCTGCCATGCTCAACAAATGCACAGCCCCACCGAAGCATTGGGAGGAACCACTACCAATGAAGTGAGTGCGCCTCTCGCCGTTGAACCGACTGTGGAAATAAAACAAGCCTCCGTCACCCCCGAACCTGATTCTGTCAGCCCGATCGGTTTCTCCGTTCTGGCTGGGATGATCGGTCTCGCTGGCGGCATGGTACTCGCTCCCTGGCTCGAACGCTGGTATCGCAGTTTCGCAAAACATGATAACGAGGATCACAATGGCTAAACAAAATATTAACCGCCGTGAATTCATCAAGCTATCTGCTGTGGGTGTAGCGGTCATTGCCGGCACACGCGCTGTCACGGGCACGCAAGCTTCCAGCGATACTCCCAAAGGCAAGCATCAATGGGCAATGGTCATCGACCAATCCAAATGCACCGGTTGTAACTACTGCACACTGGCATGCCAGGCACATAATGATATCAACCCTGATATTCAATGGAACAAAGTTGATCAAGATGGCACAGTTGGTGATCAGCAGCAGGTGTTCATCCCGCGTCCATGCATGCACTGCGAAAAAGCGCCGTGTGTGGAAGTCTGCCCGGTGAAAGCCTCATACTATCGTGATGATGGCATCGTCATGATGGACTATGATCGCTGTATCGGTTGCCGTTATTGCCAGATCGCCTGCCCGTACGATGCGCGCTCCTTTAACTGGGAGAAATTCACTGGTGCGAATCCCGCTGTGCCAGAATGGGGCAATCCCGAAGTCGAGCGACGTCCGCGCGGCGTGCCGGAGAAATGTTCCTTCTGCTATCAAACCATTGACCGCGGTCTCTCGCTGGGACTCAAACCTGGTATTGATCATGATGCAACCCCCGCTTGTGTAAACGTCTGCCCCACTGGCGCACGCCTGTTCGGTGACTTGAACGACCCCGAATCAAACGTCAGCAAGATACTGCACGAGAAATATGCATATCGCCTGCGCGAAAATCTGGGCACAGGTCCGCGCGTCTACTACATCCCTGCTGAAGAAGCGAAGCCGGAGGCATAGCCATGTTGAAAAATTTACGCGAGAAATTCGTCATCACCCCCTGGATGATCTGGCTCGGTATCATGGGCATCATCCTTTTGGCAGGCGCGGTTTCAGGCATCCTCGTCTTTTGGAAAGGCTTGGTCATCACCAACCTGACCGATAAAGTACCCTGGGGCTTGTGGATCACCATTGATCTTTCCTCGATCGCCTTGGGCGCAGGCGCCTTCAGCTTATGCGCAGGTGTTTATCTGTTCGGTCTGAAGCGCTTCCAACCGATCGCCCGCACTGCAACATTTGTGGGACTCATCGGCTACACCATGGCAACCCTGGCACTCATCCTTGATATCGGCAAACCCGAACGTTTCTGGCACTCGATGGTCTACTGGAACACACACTCCTTATTATGGGAAGTAACCATGTGCGTGATCTTGTACCTCACTGTGCTGATGCTCGAAGCCATGCCGATCATTGCGAACCTTGAATGGCTGCGCACACGCTTCCCAAAGATCGCCGCCATCATGAGCCGTGTCCATCATTATGCCCCGATCCTGGCGATCATCGGCTTGGGACTTTCCAGCCTGCACCAATCATCGCTCGGCGCAACCTATGGCGTGATCAAGGCGCGACCGTTCTGGTTCAAACCGGAGATGTCTGTACTGTTCATGTTCTCAGCCATCGTCGGCGGCATTTCACTGACCCTCTTTGCCTCCATGCTTTCGGCGCGGTTGACGAAGAAAGCCAAGATCAATGATGTCTTGATTGAACGCGTGGCTCATTTCGTTGGTTATTTGCTGATCGGCTACTTTTACTTCCGTGCCTGGGATGCGCTTGCGCAGGCATACACCTATGACCCCGGTCGTACTGAAGGTCTGCACTTCCTAACCAAAGGACCGATGGCTTTCAACTTCTGGATCGGTGAAATGCTCCTTGGCATGATCGTACCGATGATCCTACTGTTATACAAACCAACACGCATGAATCGCTTCTGGCGCATGACGGCTTTGTTACTGGTAGCAGGCGGTGTGGTTGCCTTCCGCTGGGATACGAACATCACTGGACAATTGGTGTTGCTCTCCTACATCCCCGGCGCGGCTATCACCTATACAAGCTACAGACCATCGCTCGTTGAGATCCTTTCAGGATTGGCGATCATCGCCTATGGTCTTACAGCCTTCTCGTTGGGCGTGAAATATTTGAGAGTCGTTGACCATTCCTTGGTCGAAGAAGAACACGAGGAAGTTCACGTAAAAGGCACTGAACCAGTAAGAATATAAGAACAGGCTATAAACAAAGACACAGCCTCCGAAAAAACTTCGGAGGCTGTGTCTTTATAAGAAACAAACAACGAACTAATGCGGCGCTTGATCCAAAATATCCAACACGATCTTCACGGTCTGCGGTATCGCCTCCGCGACCTGCGCCGAAAGCTCCTCGCTAAAATCATAGATACGTTGCGTAGCAATACCTACCACGGTAATGTCCTCGGGTAAATACGCGCCTAGTGAACGCCCCATTTCAATTGCATTCTGCAAAGAAGTGTCATGCGCGCTCGAAATATGGAACGCAGAATAATTGGGCAGGTCGTTCAACTTCATCACGTGGATCGAACCCAAACCATCCTCCGACGCAAATGCATCGATCAGGATCGTGCGGTCGTAGCCGATCAAATGCTCCATCAAACTGATGCCACCCAGCGAAAGCCGATCTACAGCAATTGATGAATGATCGTGAGGCAGGCGCTGTTCAATCTCTTCAGCGACTTTCCAACCCACACCATCATCACCAAGGATGGGATTACCGAGCCCAACAATTAATGTTTTCATACGGATGAAACTCCGCTTCTTTTCTGGTGGTTGAGTAGGACGTAAGTCCGTATCGAAACCAAACTTGTGCCTGCTTCTACTTATTAACAGAACTGTTTCAACACCTCAACCGGATTCCCATCCACATCACGGATGGTGATCTCCAGCGGCATCTGTCCCGGCAAGGAATGGGTTGCACACCCAAAGCATGGATCATACGCACGGAACGCCATCTCCACCATGTTGAGCAACCCCTCGGTCACGTTACCATTTTTGATAAGACTCGTCGCAGCCTTATGCGTGGACATCTGGATCGGTGCGTAGTTGTTGGTAGTGCCCACGATGAGATTCGCTTTGGTCACAACGCCCCGCTCATCGGTCCAGTAATGATGCGTAAGCGTCCCGCGCGGTGCTTCGACGATGCCGATTCCTTCCATCGGAATCTGAGTCGGCTTGGCGTGAATGTTTGGGGATGTGATCTCAGGATCGCTTACCAGTTCCACCCAGCGCTCTGCGGCGTAGAGCAATTCGATCAAGCGCGCCCAGTGTGTAGCAAGGCGTTGATGCACAGGCTTGCCACCCAATGTTGCATAGAATTTTTCATACTGCTCTTGTGCCAGTGGCGTCGCCATGCCATCGGATGCATTAAGACGTGAAAGCGGCGTTGCCATATACACGCCTGAATCTATGCCATCCACGAAACCTTTCCAACCAACTTTCTTGAGATACGGGAATTTGAGATAGGTCCACGGCTCAACATGCTCCGCAATATGTTCGGCATAATCTTTTGGCGCATACTTCACAAACTCTGCCCCGTTCGGGTCAACAACGCGCACCTTGCCATCATAAAAATTGATTTTGTTGTTCTCATCCACCATACCCATATAATAAGTGTGGTGAGTATATACATCACCAAGGATCAAATCCACATAGCCTTTGTTGCCAAGGACAATCTCATTGAAAAGTTTCAGGCTGAACTGCGCGAACTCGATCGCCCAACGACCCATGCCCTCGATCTCTGTGCGTTGTTCTTTGGTGATACCTTTGGTCATGCCACCTGGAATCGATGTACACGGATGCACTTTTCGTCCGCCGATCATCTCGACAACTGTATGCCCATACTTGCGCATTTGGATGACCTTGCCACCAATCTCCAAACCGACCTTATGGATCACGCCCAGAATATTTCTTTCTGCCACCGGCGCATCGGGTCCCATCACAAAATCGGGTCCGCCCAAGGCATAGAAGTGCGTGGTGTGGTCGGTGCAATAGAATGCGGAATAAAGCAACTCACGCAACATCTTCGCCGCACGCGGAGGGTCCACTTTATAGACTGCGTCTGCCGCTTTAGATGCCGCCATGTGGTGCGCCTCCGGACAAACTCCGCAGATACGGTTCGTGATGAGTGGCATTTCCTCAATGGGACGTCCGACTACGAAGCGCTCAAAGCCGCGCAATTCGGGAATCTGGAAATAGGTGTTGGCAACATTGCCTTGCTCATCGAGAAATATCTCGATCTTGCCGTGACCTTCAAGACGAGTAATTGGGTCAATCGAAATCCTCTGCATAGTTGTCATCCTTTCACAAGCACACCCTGCAAGAACCAGTTGAGAGATTACTCACGTGAAGAACCGCCATCATGAATTTCATCAACAAAGTGTGCACGCGCTTGTATCTCCTCCATCTTGAGCGACGCATACCTCGTTGCTTCCTTCATGAGTTGTTCCACCATCTCTTTTGGTAATTCCTTCAATTTCTCGAGTGAGTAACCGCGTTCATGCAGATACTCTTCCATCAGCGCTTTCTCAAGAACAGCATTGGGGTCTTCCATTTGTTGATTATCCATGTCAACCTCCGTCGGTGACTATCGGATCATCGGTTTATGAATTCTGCTTCACACGCCAGGCAGTTTTGTTCGCTTTGAGTAATGACCCGGGCAAACTAAAGCGATAGACCTGTCCAGTTGGGTCAGGGATTCCATCCAAAATGCGTTCGATCTCTTCCGGTTCCTTCGCATCGATCACGGAGGAGAAAGCTGTAATCAAACGTGCACCATAATCCATCACACCCTCAGCGGGACCGTAACACCCAATGCACTGCGCCCCGGCTTGTGGACAACGTGCATTGCAACCACTGCGTGTGGCGGGACCATTGCACGGCACACCTTGCTCAAGAATACAGAGCGTCGGGTCAACCGGAGCAATATCCTGAATCCGTTTGAACTCTTTGATCATTTTTATATTCCGCACGCGCGGGCATTCATCACAGACGGTTGAATTACCAACACCGATGGTCGCCCCTTTAGGCGGGAGATCTGCCTTGCCGTGAAGCACGTCGATAACAAGATCAATGACTGCCGCGATCTGATGCGATTCGGGCGGGCAACCCGGCATGTAATAATCCACATCCACAACCTGATCCAGCGGACGCAGAACCTTTGAAAGTTTTGGAATGTGCAATTCACCTTCAGGCACATCGAATGATATACGTGGATAGATCTCGTGTGGATTATCCGTTGTGATGGTATTGAACGCCGTATGGACGATATCCCCCACCGGGCTTAGATTCGCCAGCCCGGGGATACAGCCTTCACAGGCGCATGAACCAAACGCAACCAGTAGCTTTGATTTCTGTCTCAGTAGTTTTGCGATGTGCTCGTTCTCGTCATTGCGGATCCCGCCGTTGAAGAGCGTGAGCAGGATCGAGCCATCTTCCATGGCTTCCACGTCTTTATATTTCGCGTCCATCGCCACGGGCCAGAAGACGACATCGAAGTTGGCATCCACCTCCAATATTTTTTCATGCGTATTGAGAACAGCGATCTCACAGCCACCGCAGGAAGCCGCCCAATACATTGCAAATTTTGGCTTTGGGTTCATGCGGATACCTCCTCAAGTTTGGATATTTCTTCCTGCAAGTTTTCCAATTGCGCGACTGGTTTACCCCAATTCAGTGGACCCAACTTGCGGATCTCTTCCACGAATAGGGTTGTTTCACTCGCAAATCTTGCGCCTTCCGCCGCGCTCGCCCAAACGAGTTTCACACGTTCGGGCTCAATCCCCAAGCCTGCAAGCACTCTTCGGAGCAGGAGAAAACGGCGCAGGGCTTTGTAGTTCTGTTCGATGTAGTGACATTCACCCGGATGGCAACCCGTGATCATGACGCCATCTGCGCCGCTTGAAAGCGCACGCAGCACAAAGGTCGGGTCGAGGCGTCCCGAACACATCATGCGGATCAATCGCACATTTGGCGCATATTTCATGCGCGCCGTCCCCGCCAGGTCCGATGCGCGATAGGAACACCAGTTACAGGTAAAGCCGATGATCGTCGGTTCAAAAATTTTGTCAGTCATAGGAATCTCCTGCCATTATGCTGGCACGGCCTCCTGTATTTCGAGATTTCTCAGCAACAACCCATCGATCTGAGCTAGGATCTGCTCGTTGCTGAATCCCGTTCCACTGATCGCGCCCGCCGGGCATGCCGCTACGCACGTGCCGCATCCCTGACATAGTGCCGGGTTGATCTCGGTCACCATGCGATCTTCAAGGAAGGTGATGGCATTGAATGGACACAAGCCATTGCAAATGCGACAGCCTGAACACAGCTCCTGATCCACGCTGGCTTTGATCGGCTCCAGCGCCACTTCTTTTTGCAAAATCTTATCGAGCACGCGCGCTGAAGCTGCCGCACCCTGCGCCACACTGGACGGAATATCCTTCGGTCCCTGCGCACACCCAACGATGTAAATACCTTCGGTCATGGTGGCAACCGGGTCGAGCTTCGGATGCTTCTCCGTGAACCAGCCATCCATCGAGCAGGAGATACCAAACAACTTGCCCACTTCTTTGGCATCATGACGTGGCTGTAAACCGCTGGAGAGGATCACCATATCCACTGGGATGCGACGTTGCTTGCCAACCAGCGTATCCTCCACCTGGATAACAAGTTTTCCTTTTTCGCTTTCGTAGCGTGCCGCGTTGGTGACTTCAGCAACTTTGCCGCGTACGAACAAGGTTCCCTCTTCCAGCACGCGCTGATAGAACTCATCGTAGGCTTTGTATGCCGTACGCATGTCAATGTAGAAGTTATAGACCGTTGCGCCTGTCCGCTCGTGAACGAGGTGCGCGAACTTCAAGCCTTGCATACAACAAATGACCGAACAGTAATTGTTGAAATTCTTATCACGCGAGCCTACGCAATGGATAATCCCCACCGATTTCGGTGCGGTTTTGCCATCGCGGAGAACAATGTTGCCTGATGTCGGTCCAGCCGCATTGGATAAACGTTCAAACTCCAAACTCGTGAACACATTCGGCAGGCGCCCATATCCGTAATTACTCACGCGTCGCGCGTCGAACAAATCGTAGCCTGTCGCGAGGACAATATTGCCCACATCAATATTGATCAACTGATCTTCCTGCTTGAAATCGATCGCGCCCGTTGGACAGAATTTTTCGCAGGCTTTGCATGTGCCTTTGATGAAGTATGTACAATTCTCTTTGTCCATCACCGGGAAATTTGGCACGGCTTGCGCGAACGGTGTATACACCGCCTTGCGATATCCAAGCCCAGCTTCATATACTTCGTCAATTACTTTCTTCGGGCATTTCTCCTGACAGATCCCGCAACCGGTACAAAGTTCTTCATTGACAAAGCGCGCCTTCTTTTTGATCGTCACATTGAAATTGCCGACAAAGCCTGTGACCTTTACAACTTCACTCCAAGTCAACAAGGTAATGTTCGGATGCGTCCCCGCCTCCACCATGCGCGGCGTGAGAATACAAGCCGAACAATCCAATGTCGGGAAGGTCTTGTCGAACTGCGCCATGTGCCCGCCAATAGACGGTTCACGTTCCACCAGATACACATGAAAGCCCGCGTTCGCGATCTCAAGCGCCGATTGGATTCCCGCAATGCCGCCGCCAACGATCAATGTGTTTGGATTGATTGGGACTTTGATATCGTCAAGCGGAGCATTCTCGATCACTCTCGACACCGCGCCTGATACCACTGCCTTTGATTTTTCCGTGGCGACAGCTTTATCGGTATGCACCCACGAGACCTGCTCGCGGATCGAAGCCAGTTCCACCAAAAACGGATTCAAACCCGCGTTCTTCGCCGCCGTGCGGAAGGTCTTCTCATGTAAATGCGGCGAACAAGCCGCGACGACAACCCGCGTCAAGCCCAATTCCTTAATATCCTTCTCGATCAACTCCTGCCCAAGGCTGGAGCACATGAACTTGTATTCGCGTGCAATGATCACACCTTGCGGTCCAAGTTTTTCCTGCGCCCATTTGGCGACATCCACTACATCCACCACTCCGGCAATGTTCGTGCCGCAGTGACAGACGTAGACACCAACACGTTCGTTTTTTTTCTCCATAGGACTGCTTCGCTTGTCCACAGGATTGCTTCGCGTATCGCTCATTTCACCGCCTCCTTCCCCTCCTGCTTGGTCCAGCGACGCGGCATCGGCAACCCCTCATCCTTTTTTCTGGGCGCGGCTGGCTCATGTGTCACCGGCACTTCTATACCGATATGTGCCAGCGCATTCCGCGCGCTGACCAGTTCCGTGCCAATACCCACCTCGCCCGGTTCCTTTCCGAACGCCAGCCCCATCAACTGTGTGAAGAACAGAATCGGCATATGGTAGTCGGTTTTGAAGAAATGATTCATCTCGTTCTGATACGCATCGATGTTCATCTGACACATCGGGCAAACCGTTGCCATGAGATGTGCGCCGCGTTCATCTGCGTCAGCCACGAGTCGCATAATTAATTCAAAAGCAGTTTCAGGTCCGATCTGAGTCATATGTCCGCCGCAGCATTCCGTCGTGAGCGGATAATCGATCACATCCGCACCCAAGGCACGGAGCAGGTCATCCAATTCTGTCGGATGCTCATGGTCGGTCCAGCGATGTTGGTAATCAGGGCGCGGCAACATGCAACCCATGTATGGCGCAACTTTAAGTCCATGAAGCGGGCGCACCACCGCCTTCTGTATCGCGTCCACACCCACATCATGCACCAGCACATCGATCAGATGACGGACATCGAGTGTGCCCGGTACATAGCTCAATCCGCCTGCTTCAAGCGCTTCATTGACCTTCACACCAAGCGATGGACGCTCCTGCATGTAGTAATCCGCTTTCGCCAGATTGAGGTAACAAGCTGAACACGGTGCAACGACCGTACGTGTGCCATTCATTTGTTTTGATGCCAGGGCAAGGTTGCGCGCAATTAACGAATAAGCGGGAATCAGGTTGATGCCGAGATATTCCGTCGCGCCGCAACAATTCCAATCATCAATCTCTTCAAAATGCAAATCGAGCGGTTCCAGAATCGTGTTGATGGACTCGCCATACGCCTTGCCGCTGGATTCCATCGAACAACCGGGGTAGAGAATATATTTGTTCATGAGGTCAACTCCAGTTGGCTGGCGCGTTTGAGAATGGATTTCAATTGATCCATATGCTTGATCTTTTTTGGTGTGATCGCCATGCGTCCTTTTGTGATCATCCCAAAACCCATTGGCAGCATGCCGGGTAATCGCAGTGGGAAGTGCCGCAAATAGTGGCGCGAAGCGAGACCAAACTCAAAGCTGCGACCAAACGTCTCGACCATGTCCACAAACGTCTGGGAGAAATGAGGCGCGGTTGAGTCGCTGTATAACTTTGCCTGGATCGCCATGCTCTTGAGAGTGTACATCACATCAGCAATGTGCACCTCTTGTGGACAGCGCACCACGCAGTGATAGCAGGACACACACAGCCACGGTGTATTACTGCGCAGGACTTCATCGCGCATGCCCGCCCGCAACATCGCAAACAACATGCGCGGCGTATGTTCCATATCCATGGCAGATGGACACGAACCGCCGCACGTTCCGCATTGGATGCACATCTCCAAATGCGAAACGCCCGCTGTCTTCATACTGACTTCATGCAATAGGGAAAGATCTTCTTCGCGCAGCCTAGCGCGAACGCGTTCATCGGTCATTTGGGGCATACATGCCTCCGTGCTCTGCAACTCAACCTGTCGTCTCCCTCAACACGACAGCCTAAAACAGTTGCTGCTCGGCACAACGTCAGTTGTCCATTCGCAGTCAAGTACAATGCCCCCTTAATTATTATTTGTGATTTAGTTCACATATTCGAGTGTTGAAAGTCATTACCCCCTAATGCAAATCATCCTAACCAAAAAGGGTAGGATTTCACAGTACCGATTCCCGTTCAAAAACTGCTGGAATCAAAGACGAACTGCTCTCAAAAAGAGCAGTTCGTCTTTATCGGATTAGTTATCGATCAACAACTATTTTTCAGGAGCGCCTGCAGCGATCCATTGTTTGACAATCTCAAGTTCTTCTGGTGTAAGATTTGCAAAGTGCTTACCTGTACTTTGGACCTGTACCAAAAGGCTGTTGGCTGCGTCACCGGCGGTGATTACAGCGCCTTTCTCACTGCCTTTCATAGCGGATTCATAAGTCAGCAGGTTGAGCCCGGCTGTTGCCAGATCACCATGACATGCTGAACACTGTGCTGCAAAAAGTGGTCCAACATAATTATCATAGGTGGGTGCACCAACCAAAGTTGGAATGGCAATTTCAGCTTCGGGTGGAGGTAATTGATCCTTCAATATCTCACGCAAGGCAGGGGCATCGAAACCAGCAAAGGTGTATACGTTCCCGTGACAGGCGGAGTTCGAACAGAAGGATGTGTTGCTCGTGCCACCAGGGTCTTCCATCGTATGACATGCCGAACACGACGAACCGAAAGCCTGATTGTGCAGACTGATCCAGTTCGAGTTCAAGTGCGTTTCAGGTTCGGGTCCACGACTGATCTCGATATCGGTAACAAAGTCCTGCTGGTCAGCAACCACCGGTATCGAATGGCAAAGATTACATTCCAACTGAATAGCCTGATTGTCCGCGTCCAGATGCTTGCCGTCATGGCAACGGAAACATCCAGGAGAGTCAATATGACCAACATTTGTGGGATGAGAATTCCAATCCACTTTCTGCTCAAGGAAAACGGAGTTAGCATAGATTTGCTGTAAAACCCCGACAGCCTCGGAGATTTTTCCCGAATTCAACTCATAGTATTCAGGATAATTACCTTCATAGTATGATTTTAATTTTGCAATTCCTGCCTGCGCATCAGCCTGAGAAGAATAATCACTGTTTAAGGCGTTAACGCCTTTTATTCGAATTTCGGGAATATCCAGAGAAATTTGGCCAAGAGAGAGGGCGCGATCCAGTGACTCTTCAGGTGTATAGATACGATGCGTAATGCGGTTGTGACAGGTAATGCAATCCATCTCCTTGAGTGTGCCTGAATCTATATTGGCCGTATCAATTTCCGACTCGATGTCCACATAATCAACAGTTGAGCCATCATCGTTGATCACGCGCACGAATGGAATACTCTGTTCTTCGGAGTCAGTGGGGTAATAGTAAACCTTATTCACAATGTGCCAGTGAATACCGCGGCCTAATCCCTCGCGTTTTGCGCCGCCACCAGTCTTCAAAACAAGATAAATGGAATAAGGTGTGTTATTCTCATCGTCCCCGAAATGGGAGACAACTCGCAAGCTATCATCTGAGAACTTTTCAGGTGAGTGGCATTTTTCGCAGGTTTCGCGTGCCGGGCGCATATTCTTAACTCGGATGGGATACTCATATGTCTGAAAAGTCATGGCAATAATATGTCTGACATCGCCAGCCTTGCGGAAAATCTGATTTCCAATGAACTCACGGCCAATGTGACATTCAACGCATGCAATACGTGCATGTGGCGAGACTTGATAAGCCGCGTACTCAGGCGGCATCGTATGACACGAAGTACCACAAAATGACGAGGAATTTGTGTAATCCCACGCGTAAGCACCGCCCACCAACAGGGAAATGGTCAATAATCCCAACACGGAATAAGGCAGGATCAACAGTCTACGTGACGAACCGCGTGGGGGAAAGAAGAAGTTACGAACACTAGTCAAGATCTTTTTTATCATATATGGTTACCTCAATTATTTTCTGCGCCACTGGCAATCCAATCTAATATTATCAGGACCTCATCTTGCGCCATCCCCCCCAATGGAGGCATGATCTTGCCGTTCGAGCCTAGGAGAAATTGAGCCAGCAGACTATTTTCTACATCACCTTCAATTATTACGGGAGCATTCTCTCCACTTGACATGATCGTCTCATACGAAGTCGCATCCCACCCTCCAAATTGTTTATTGGCGTTATGGCATACGTTGCACTTCGCTTCGAAGATAGGCAATACCTGTTCAGAAAAACTTCTCGGGGTACCGCTGGGTTGTAGTGCAGACACGACCGGAGTGGGAATGACAGCCGGCGGAGCCAGCGGGGGTAAGTCCGCAGGCGGGTTAGTTTCCCAACTACGGATAAAGGCAACCAGCGCATCAATTTCATCGGTACTCAACTCACCACCATTTATATCTTCGAATGGAGACATACCAAAGTTGGGTTGGCCCTGAGAGATAATGTTTCGTATCGTAGCATCATCCCGGGTTTTCAAATACTCGGCTGAACTGATCGGCGCAATAATATCGCCTGCCCGCGTAGGATTGGGGCCGCCCTGCCCAAATTGACCGTGGCATAAACTGCAATTCTCAACAAAAAGACGTTCGCCGGTGGCGGCTCCCCCGCCCTTGCTGATAGCGAATGTGTATTTTACCAGCGCATCAAGTTGCTCTGCAGTGAGGATATCTCCCCAAACAGGCATGGTGACATGGGCACCGCCCGTGTTAATGATTTTAATAGCGCTCTCTCTGTCGGGTGCAGCTGGCACTTTATCACCATGACAGGTTGCACAATGTTGTCCAAAGAGAGTATCTGTGCCGGCCGGAGCCACTTTGGGATCAACTACATAAGCGGCCAATGCAGTAACATTCGACTCGCTCAACGTGCCCTTCCAGGCAGGCATGTCCAAATGCTGTCCGCCTTTAGCAACCAGATTGCTCAATTCCTCCTCGTTGCCATTAAATGCCACACCCTGGCCGTGACATCCAGAGCAATTCACAGTGAAAAGGCGCCGACCATCGGGCGCAGCCAGGAAGTTGAGTAAAGCATTTTTTTCATCTGCGGAGAGCGTATTCTGCCAGTCGGGAGTCTCTGCTTCCACATGAGGCGGATAATTTTTCCCCTCATCAAAAACTCGTTGTAATTCCAAAGGATTGCTGGATGCCTGGAGCGCGTTCGCGTGACAACTACTGCATTCGCGGGTAAACAGAACACTTCCACTTGGAGAAAGGACAAAGCCAACCAAGGCATCAATTTCATCGGTGCTTAGATCGCCGCTCCAAGCCGGCATGCCTTTATGATTACCAGCGGCAATGATCTGATGCAAGTCCGTGCCGGCGGGAACATCTATGTTGGGACCGTGACAATTGGCGCAGTTTCTGGCATATAAAGCGGCTGACTGATCAACAATGACCGCCTCCAATGGAGGCGGCGATTCCACGATAGCCAAATAAGTTAATGCCCCTATCCCAACCACAACCGCCACTGCCGAAATGCTGGCAAAGGGCCGATTCATAAAATGCCGTTTCGGGCTTTTATCAATAAATGGCAGGACGAGCAACAGCAAAATAAACAAGCCGGGCAGAATCATGGCCCCGATGACTTCCAATTTTCCAGGGAAATACTTTAGCAATTGGAACAGGAAAAGGAAGTACCATTCCGGGCGGGGGGTGTAGGATGTATCGTTTGGATTTGCCTTCGCTTCAAGCGGCGCCCCCACGAAATACGCAAGCGCTACCAAAATAATAAATACGATCAAGACTACAATCGTATCCTTGAAAATAATATCAGGGAAAAAAGGTACGCCTTTTTCCTTGGCTTCCTTATATTTTTTATCGTAGTCTTTTTTCTCTTGTTCGTTCATGGCTCACTCTTCTTTCCTTAAAGGCACAGCTGTGATGCCAATACGGATGACCAGATAAAGGTGCATAAGGATCAGAGTCACCAAAGCGGCTGGCAATACCCAGATATGGGTGCCAAAAAAGCGTGCCAATGTCACCGCCGATAGTTCGTCTCCGCCACGAGCAATTCGCAACATCCAATCACCTACTACCGGGGCAACCCCGGCAATATGGGTGCCAACGGTTGTCGCCCAATAAGCCTTTTGATCCCATGGAAGCAGGTAACCGGTAAAGCCAAAGCCAATCACAATCAGAAAGAGGAAAACGCCTGTTATCCAGGTTGCCTCACGCGGATATTT
>Ga0137333_1000027_pt1 | contig 32133 bp, 26 predicted proteins | sample EasRivERMLT231_2_FD_102286 | JGI IMG/M metagenome (GOLD analysis project Ga0137333, IMG submission 102286) | Soil microbial communities from meander-bound floodplain in the East River, Colorado, USA - East River MetaG ERMLT231_2 | ecosystem: Environmental > Terrestrial > Soil > Floodplain ... | reverse complement strand
TGATTCCAGGTATTTGCCTTCGATCTTAAGATCAGCAACGGCCTTTTCGATACCAGCGTAAGCGCCGGCATTGAAGGATTTATCATCAATACCGCCGAGGTCGGTCACCTGACCAACCTTGAAGCCCGCTGCAGCGCCGCCACAGGCAGAAAGCGCCAGTGAAGCAACGATCAACAAGGCTATAACAGAGTACAGTTTTTTCATTGTTCTTCTCCTCTAGAAGTGTAAAAAATTTGAAAGGCAAGCTTTCGCCTTGCCTTACGACTTTGCAAGTATAAATCGTAACATTTTATTGTGCAAGCCTGAACAAATTGTCAGGCATATTTTGCAACATTCGCATGGCATAGTTCACGGCTTTTCAACAGTTACATTCGTCTTAATCGCGCCAGTTGCCAAATCTGCCAATATTTCATCCAGCTCCGCAATTAAACTTTTTTGGACAACCGCATCAAGTGACACGTACCCAACTGGACTCAACCCCGCATCTGCTAAATCCCCATTCTTCACACGCCGCATCAATGTTTGGACTGTGGAACTGCTTCGCCCCAAAACAGAGGTCGCCACACTCAAGCCTTTTTCTTCCAATGCCGCACTTTGATCCCGTTCTGCCCCGATCGATTGGATGCCAGCCTCAGTCGCTGCACGTAACACACCTACACCGGTTTGGCCGCCCACTGCAAAGAGTACGTCAGCCCCGCGTGTGATCAACATCTGTGCATTCTCAGACCCCCAGGCTTCATCAAGGAACAACTTTTCACTGCTGCCATCATCACGATAGACAACGATCACATCCAATGCCGCATTGACGTATTTTGCACCTGCCCGAAAACCTTCGCAATAACGCCACATGGCATCGATCCCTGAAGTCTCGCATACCGCGCCAATGATATTTGTGCGCGTCAGGTGTGCCGCCAATGCTCCTGCAAAGAATCCCATCTGGTCTTCAGCGAATGTGACCGCGATGAAATTGGGTATAGACTCATCGTCAGCTTGGTTCATGCCAACGAAAACAGAAGCCGGATAAAGGTAAGCACTGTGAAGCGTGGCGTCCTGTAATCCAATCCCAGATGTGACGATTACGTCATATCCAGTATTGACGAAGAAGGCAATATTCTTTTCGTAATCGCGTGTATCTACCGATTCAATATATGCGATCTGATCAATAACCCCGTTTGTTTTTGATTGTTCCAACCCCGCCCATGTATTTTGATTGATCCCAAAATCGTTCAAGCCGCGTGTGTCTGTCACCAATGCCGCGCAGAATACATCCTCACGAAAACAATCTGGCGATTGTGCGCAGGCAAGCAGAACCAACAACACAGTCGCCAGAACGGAAATACGTAGTAACGACTTTAGTCGTTTGGCTAAATGAGCGACTAAAGTCGCTACTGCACAGCTCATTTGTTTACAGCATTTGCGCTTCGCCGCGTTTGACGCCAGAGATAAGCACCAGCGCGATCAGCAAGGTGATGGGTGCGAGTGACATCACTGCGTTGTAATTACCGCCAGTCAGATCGATCATCAACCCGTTCGTGATCGGTCCCAGGATGGCAGATAACGTGGAGAATAGATAATACAAGCCAGTGAAAGTACCGATGCGTTCAATGCTGGTCATGTCTACGACCATTGGCAGGGAGTTGATATTGATCAACGACCAGGCCATGCCGCCGACCATCAAGAAGATGCTGATGCCGAGGATTTCACCCAGCACGGGAAGTTTTGTTAAAACATTTGTAAGCGTGGCTACCGGTGTCATGGAAATGCCAAAGATCGCAGCAGCCAGCAGGATGATTCCGACTGAGATGGTGCCACGCCGGCCGAAGTTTCCGCCGATCAAACCGGATGGAATGGCAAATAGTACGAAGAGCAGGGAGAGATGCCCAAGTAAACGGCTGCCATCAGACTCAGCAAGCCCCAGATGATTTTGGGCATACAAAGTGAAGAAAGCTTCGATGGCGGTGTAACCGAGAAACCAGAAGAAGATGGCAAAGAGCAAACGGAAGGTACTTTTATCTTTATCCTTCGATACATCCACCAGACTGCTGATGATGTTGTAGCGCTCGGTTTGAACAAACTCCTCCGGTTCTTTAATGAAGAAGAAGACCATCAATGCAGCCAGGATGACCAGACCCGAACCGACCCAGAAAGGCAATCCGGGGTTGATCTTATACATGGCGCTCCCGGCTAGAAAAGCAATGATGCCACCTAATCCACCCATGAAGTTGATGATGCCATTCGCCTGTGAGCGTTTTTCAGAGGGGGTGATATCGGGCATGAGCGCAACGACGGGTGTGCGCCAGAATGCCATGGCAAGAAAGAAGGATGTGGTGCAGGCAACAAAGAGAGGCAAAATACCGGCAACTGGAATAAATCCAAATGCCACTGCTGATATGGGAACGCCGATCAAAATGAAAGGCATGCGCCGACCGATTTTTGTGCGGACACCATCAGACCATGGACCAACCGACGGCTGGATGAACAATGCGGCGATGTTATCAAGCGCCATGAATATGCCAATGACACGCGCCGGGAGATCGAATTTATCCTGCAGGAAGATGGGTACATACGAATTGTAGAGCGCGTTCAAAACACTTACCCCAAAAAATCCGAAGCCGAGCAAAAAGATTCTGCCGTAACTGAATTTCATGTTTTCCTCCAATGCTTCGCGCAGAGCGGAGGGACTGAGTGTTTGCCGAAGTCCCACAGTCGAAGCGCTGTTATTGTTATGACGTTCTGATTATCTGCAACCCCGTCCTTCGACTACAGCCTCGGCGTTCGCTCGGCTTCCGCTCAGGACGAAGAATCTTTCAATGTTTTCACAAACTTTATATCTTCCTTGCTTAACTCTGCTTTTTCCAACATATCAGGTCTTTTGTTGAAGGTGCGGGTGAGTGCTTGTTCACGACGCCATTTATCGATTTTGGCGTGATTGCCGCTGGCTAATACATCGGGCACTTTCCAGCCGCGGAATTCAGGTGGTTTGGTGTAGTGCGGATATTCGAGCAAGCCCATGGAGTGCGAATCATCTTCCGCACCGGTGGGGTCACCGAGCACGCCGGGGATGAGACGTGAGACCGCATCGATGATCATCAGTGCAGGGAGTTCGCCACCGGTAAGCACGTAATCGCCAATGGATATTTCATCGGTGACAAGATGTTCGCGAATGCGTTCGTCCACGCCTTCGTAGCGGCCGCAGAGCAGGACAATGCGTTCGTGACTCGATAATTCTTCAGCGATGCGCTGACTAAAGACACGTCCTTGCGGGGTGAGTAAAATGATCGGGATGTTTGAATCGGTTTCCGGCTGCGTTTGACTCGTAGCCAGTCCCAATACAGTTTCGACGGCTTCAAAGACCGGCTCCGGTTTCATCACCATGCCACCGCCGCCGCCGTAGGGCGTGTCGTCGGTGGTGTGATGTTTGTCGTGGGTGTAATCGCGGATGTTGTGTACGCGTACGTCGATCAATCCCTTTTGGCGGGCGCGGTTAAGAATGCTCGATTCAAGATAGGGGGGGAAAACTTCGGGCAGGAGGGTAAAAACCTCAAATTGCATGCAGGGATTTTACCGCTTGTCGCATAAAAAGGAAACTTTTGCGTTGATTTGCCATCCTTAAGATAAGAAGTAAATAAGAACTGGCTTGCGCCTCTGCGCTGCCAATGATAATATGAAAATATGTATTTACCGAGAAGCACGAAATGGAGTATGAACCGCCGCCGCAGACGCCCCAACTATTTTGGCTGGGTGGTCTTTGGCTTGGTGGTATTGTTTGGTTATTATTTCAATCAGGTGTATTTACCATCCACACCGTTGTTGGCTGGGCCCACGCCGACGGAGACACGTTCACCGGAAGCGTATAAAACTGAGGCGGAACAACTTTTTAATGAGGGTAAGTTAACTCAAGCCATTGAAGCATATCAGGCGGCGAAAAGCGCTTCACCCCAGGACCCTTCTTTGTATGTGGGGTTGGCGCGTATTCAGGTATGGGCGGGTCAATATGAAGAAGCCCAGAAAAATGCCGAGTATGCCCTACTGTTGAACAACGATAATGCCATGGCACATGCCGTGCATGCCTGGGCATTGGACTTTCAGGATGGTAAAAATGGGGTGGCGTTGGAAGCCATTGATGAGGCATTGAAACTTGATCCCAATAGCGCAGTCATTCAGGCGTATTATGTTGAGATCCTGGTCGATTCTGGTTTTGATAATTACGCCAAGGCAATAGAGCAATCAAAGGTTGCGCTGGCGCTTGACTCGAATATTGTAGAAACACATCGCGCCCGTGGTTATCTTCTTAATGTCACACAAAATTATGAAGAATCCATTCGAGAGTATGAAGAGGCGCTCAAGTTCAACAAAAACCTTGCTCTCCTATATATGGAATTGGGAGACAATTATCGGGCCCTATCTGCCAAGGATGAAGCCGTTCAAGCATATACAACGGCGATCACTTTGAATCCTTCTGACCCCGAACCCAATTATTTGATCTCGCGCACCTACTCGACCTTTGGGGAATATTCCAAAGCCTTGCAGTATGCAGAATCGGCAGTGCGAGTCAGCCCGGGCGATGCCAGCCTGCGCGGTAATTTAGGTGTGATGTATTACCGTAATTTTGATTACGTTAATGCACTGCCAGAACTTGGGTTTGCGATTTTTGGCGGTACAACTAAGGATGGCGCGGAGATCACAGGTATTCCGCTTTCCAATAGTCCGTTGGTGACAGAGTATTACTTCACCTTTGGGCTGGCGTTGGCGCGTATGAATCAGTGTGGGGAGGCGTTGAAGATCGTACAGGAACTTCAGTCCAAGGTGTCAACGGATGAGGTTGCCATGGATGCCGCTAATCGCACGATCGAGATCTGCCAGGAAAATTTGAACAATCCCGCAGTGGATACGCCGACTCCGACGAGCCCTGTTGAAACGCCAACCAGCCCTGTTGAAACTGAGACACCGATTCCCACACCATGAACATTGCACCACGTCGTCCGCTTTTTAATCGCCGACCCCAATCGAATATCTATCGCATGTTCGTATGGGTGATGATGATCCTGGGTGGGGTCTGGTTCATCCAGCAATTGACCACAGGTGAGATCAGACCACTCTTTGAGCCAACGCCGACGCCCACCCGCGCGGTCGAATCTTTTTTGTTGGAGGGCGACGCCAACTTTACCGCTGGAAATTTGAATAGCGCGATCGCGGCTTACCGTGAGGCTGTGCGCGTGAACCCGAACGATGCCGACACTTGGGCAAAACTGGCGCGTATTGAAACCTACTCATCGGCATTTTTGATCACCAATGCTGAGAAAAAAGAACGGCTCCTTGAGGCGCTCGAGTCCGCCAGAACAGCGGTGGAGCTCGCACCCGAAAGCAGCACGGCTTATGCCATTCTTGCATTTACACTGGATTGGAATGCCAATACTTCGATCTATGCAGATGATCGGCGGCAGGTGGATAAATTTCTGGCGGAAGCCGAGCAGGCGGCGCTTACAGCTTTGTTGAAGGATAATACCAACACACTGGCACTGGCTTATTACGCAGAAGTACTTTTGGATCAAGACAAGTGGAACGAGGCGGAGCAGAATATCAATCAGGCATTGGCGCGTGAAGGTGCCGACCAGCTCATGGATGTGCATCGGGTCAATGCCGCCATACTTGAGACACTCGGACAATATAACCTGGCGATTTCCGAATACGATAAGGCGATCGCCATCGAACCGAACTTCACGTTTTTGCATTTGCGGGCAGGTGCGAATTATCGCCGTCTCGCGTTTGCGATCGCTGACCCGAAAGCCGCGCGACCTGTTTATGAAAAATCGTTGGAATATTTCGATAGGGCGGCGAAGATCAATGAGCAGATCGGGGTGGGTGACCCGGGTCCGTATCTTTCGATCGCGCGAACTTATTCACAGTTGGGTGAGTTCTTTGCTGCTGCACGCAATGTCCAAAAGGCATTAGAGTTTCAACCAAACAACGCCGATATTTATGGGCAATTGGGTGTGGTATTCTTCCGTTCGAGAAATTACGAAGGTTCGATCTTTTCCTTTGAATGTGCCATACGCGGATGCTCTGGCGAAGACTCTTGTTTGGGGCGCGGCTTGGAACAGTGTTACACGGATCCTGATCTTGACCCTAAACTTAGGGAACTCCCGTACGAAATCACTGGATTGCCGATCTCGCCGGACACGATCGTGTATTACTATACTTATGGTTCTGTTCTCGCCGCGTTGAGTCGTAGAGCGGATAATAAATGTGGAAAGGCGACTGAAATTTTCAATGAAGTCAGAGCCGAACTTGTTGCTAACCCGGATGCCTATGCCGATGGGCGTGACACGATCATCAAAATTGTTAACGATGGGGAGTTCATTTGCCGGTCACTGGCTGATGATGCCGTGCCAACTCCCGCGGTGGATGAGGAAGCGGTCACGTCCACGCCTGAGGCTGGGCCAAGCGACATGACGGCAACGCCGAGTCCATGAGTCTGTCTGTATCAGAGCTTTGTAAGAAATTCAACAATCCCCTTGACTTGACCTCCCGAAATAGGTAAACTTGGAATTAGCACTCTACGTGTTGGAGTGCTAATTTCGTGATGCAAAATTTGCAAAAAAACCAAACCCTATCAGGAGGCATAAAGATGGCAAGTAAATTAAAACTCAAGCCCCTTGGCGGACGTGTGATCGTGGAACCGATCGAGCAGGAAGAAATGACTGCCGGCGGCATCATCCTTCCCGAAACCGCTAAAGAAAAACCCCAGGAAGGCAAGATCCTGGCGTCAGGTCCTGGCGAACGTGACGAAGATGGAAACCGCATCGCCATGGAAGTAAAAGTTGGCGATAAGGTGCTGTATGCAAAGTATTCCGGCACCGAAGTAAAAGTGGATGGCAAGAAGTTGCTCATCCTGCGCGAAAGCGACATTCTAGCCGTGGTCGAAGGCTAATTCTGGAGGAATGAAAAATGGCTGCTAAACAAATTGTCTTTTCAGAAGACGCCCGCCGCAAGCTCAAGAACGGTATGAATATCGTTGCGAACGCGGTGAGCGCAACCCTTGGACCCAAGGGTCGTAACGTGGCGATCGACCGCAAGTTCGGTTCACCCACCATCACACACGACGGCGTTTCCGTCGCGAAAGAGATCGAGCTCGAAGATCCGTTTGAGAACATGGGCGCCCAGCTCCTCAAAGAAGCTGCCCAGAAGACCAATGACATTGCCGGTGACGGTACAACTACCTCCACCGTTTTGGCTCACGCCATCGTGAACGAAGGCCTCAAGGCGCTCGAAGCTGGTTTCAACCCGATGTTCATCAAGCATGGCATTGAGTTGGCGACTGCCACCGTTGTAGAAGAACTCCGCAAGATGTCGGTCAAGATCGATACCAAGGAAGAGATCGCCTCAGTGGCGACCAACTCCGCGGCTGACGAAGAGATCGGTAATTTGATCGCTGACGTGATGGACAAAGTCGGCAAAGACGGCGTCATCACTGTTGAAGAATCCAAGTCCATGCAGTTCGAGCAGGAATTTGTGGAAGGTATGCAGTTCGACCGTGGCTACCTCTCCGCCTACTTCATCACCAGCGCGGACAAGATGGAAGCTGTGATCTCCGATGCGTATGTTTTGATCAACGAGAAGAAGATCTCTGCCGCACAGGATATCGTGCCTTTGCTTGAAAAACTCGTCCAGATCGGCAAGCGCGAACTCGTCATCATCGCTGAAGATGTTGACGGTGAAGCCCTCGCCACCCTCGTATTGAACAAACTGCGCGGCATGTTGAACGTGCTCGCCATCAAAGCCCCCGGCTTTGGTGATCGCCGCAAAGCCATGTTGCAGGATATCGCCATCCTCACCGGTGGTACCGTGATCTCCGAAGAAGTTGGTCGCAAACTCGAGACCGCTACACTTGCTGATTTGGGTCGCGCTGAGAAGGTTGTCGCTGATAAAGAGAACACCACCATCATCGGCGGCAAAGGCAAGAAGGGCGAGATCGAAGGCCGCATCAAGGAAATCCGCGCTGAGATCGACAAGAGCACCAGCGACTATGACAAGGAAAAACTGCAGGAACGCCTTGCCAAGTTGAGCGGTGGCGTTGCGATCATCCGTGTGGGTGCTGCAACCGAAACCGAAATGAAGGAAAAGAAGCACCGTGTTGAAGATGCGCTCTCTGCTGCGCGCGCCGCAGTGGAAGAAGGCATCGTGCCCGGTGGCGAAATTTCCCTCATCAACGCCTCCACCAAGCTTGAGAAACTCAAGGCTGATGATGAAGAAGCTCAGGTTGGCATCAACATCGTCCGCAAGGCGCTCGAAGCCCCGATCCGCAAGCTTGCTTCCAACGCTGGTCAGGATGGTTCCGTCATCATCGACACCGTCCGCCGCACCGCCGTTGAGAAGAAGAACAAGAACATTGGCTACAACGTGCTCACCGGCAAGTATGTGGATATGATCCAGGCTGGTGTCATCGACCCGGTCAAGGTTGTGCGTGGCGCGCTTGAAAACGCCGCCTCCATCGCCGCCATGATCCTCACCACAGACGTGCTCATCACTGACATGCCCGAGAAGGACAAGGCTCCGGCCATGCCTCCTGGCGGCATGGGTGGTATGGATTACTAAACTAATTTGTTGGGACACGGCAACGCCGTGTCCCAACTTTTTTAACGTATAATCGGGGCGATGTTTCCTAATCACAGCAAAAAAATTATCTGGATATTTTTGACTCTTCTGACCGCACTCGGACTCTCCGCGTGCGCTTCTCTTTCTACGCCTGAAATTGTTTCCACCCCAACAGCTACATTTACACCCGAGCCTCCCACCGCCACCCCTGAACCCCTGGCTTTGACCGTGAATGGCGAGGGCATCACTCTCGCCGAGTTCAACGCGGAAGTTGCGCGTTATACAACCGCGCAAACCACCCTAGGCAAAACAGTCGATTCCGCTGCCGCTACCAGCACCGTGATCGAAGACTATGTGGCGCAAATGTTGCTGGCGCAAGCTGCGCACACGAACGGATTTGCTCTCGATGATGCCGCATTACAAGCCCGCATTGACTCTCTTGCAGCGCAAGTTGGTGGGGCGGAGGCGTTGTCAACGTGGCAGGCCGGTCACGGGTACAGCGAGCAGGTTTTTCGGTCGGCTCTGAGGCGAGCGGCTGAATCCGCCTGGATGCGTGACAAAATTATTTCAAATGTCCCCAGTACTGCGGAGCAGGTACACGTCCAGCAAATTCTGCTCTATAATCAAGATACGGCTCAGAACTTTCTGACGCAATTAACTGGTGGAGCGGATTTCGATGAACTGGCATTCAAAGCCGACCCACTCACACGCGGCGATCTGGGCTGGGTGCCGCGTGGTTATCTGCTCAATCTTCAAATTGAAGAGGCGGCGTTTAACCTGGGCGTGGACCAATTTAGCGATGTGATCGCCACGGACGTTGGGTTTCATATCGTTAGGATTTTGGCGCGTGACCCGAGCCGCCCGCTTTCACCGGATGCGCTTTTGTCGTTGCAGGAATTGGCGTTACGGAAATGGGTCGAAGAACAAAGATCACAGGCAAATGTGGTGCTGGCACCGCAGTAGTTTTATACCCATGAATGGGCATTATATAATGGAGCAAATTCAATGAGTGACGATTTCAACTTTGACGGAAAACCAACGCGAGCCCGGGGCGGAGGCGCTACCGCCATGAACATGTGGGATATGCTTTCGATCCTGGTCTTGATCATCACCGCCTGCATGGTGGGATATTTTGCGATCGTCTTTGTAAATCCCAATTCGTCGATGAATTTCCTGCGCCCGGGCGGCTTCGCAGCTGGACCGCAGGGTCCCACAGCCACGCCCACGCTGATCCAAATGGAACCGACGTGGACGTCGAGTCCCACGCTTGAAATGACGCCTACCAATACGCCGCGTCCCACCTTTACACCTTTCGCCACCATGACGCCGTTTTCGTTGGTGCCACCGACCAAAACCCCAAAACCGACCTCTACACCCAAGGCGCCTTTTACTGGTTCATTCACACAACAGGATAGTACGATCTACCATCCTGACCTGCTTTGTAACTGGGCTGGCATTGGTGGCGCCGTGGTGGATGCAAAAAATAGCCCTGTGATCGGCATGGTGGTTGTGTTGCGCGGCTCGCTGGATGGCAAGTTGATCGAACTGCAAACTGTGAGCGGTGTCAATCCGGAATATGGTCCTTCGGGTTTTGAATTTGTGTTGGGTAATGCCCCGATCAAAACCACTAAGACCCTATATGTTCAACTCGTTGATCAAAGCAATATCCCGCTTTCGGATCCGATCTATATCTCCACTTCCACCGAATGTACGAAGAATCTGGTGCTGGTACGTATCAAGAAGACTCGGTAGAAGTCATGCGAGATCGTATCTCGCGTATGCACAAAAAAAACGGCGGCGACCAATTTGGTCACCGCCGTTTTTTTATTTGACCGCTACATTCCAATGCAGGTATTTGTTGTTCTTGCCCCGCAAGATATCTTCATACATCGTGCGGAACTTCGTCGTGATGGGTCCCATCACCCCCGCGCCAACGGGACGATGATCGACCTTGGTGACTGCGGTGACTTGTGCCGCAGTTCCCGTCATGAACATTTCTTCGGCGATGAATACTTCCGTGCGATCAATCGAACGTTCAACGACTTCAAGTCCCAATTCTTTGCGTGCCAACTCGATGATCGATTTGCGGGTGATGCCTTCCAAGATGTTATCTGTCACAGGCGGTGTGACCAGTACGCCATCACGCAGCATGAAGATATTCATCGCTGAACCTTCAGAGATGTGTCCGTTGCTATCGAGCACCAGCGCTTCGTCAAATCCGGCGAGGTTTGCATCGGTCTTGATCAACGCGGAGTTGGCATACGCGCCTGAAATCTTACCGCGCGCCGGAATGGCGTTATCGTCAATGCGCCGCCATGAGGAAATCGTGACATGCGCATTTGTGTCGTTCGCCACGTATTTATCAAATGCCGTCACGAACATGCTGAACTCATCTCTGAGGTTATGCAAGCGCACACCGATGCCCATATCTGCTTTGTAGAAAGTGGGGCGCAGGTATACATCCTGTTGCCAGTTATCTGTTTTTAACAGATCGACCGTCAGTTGGATCAAACCCTCTTCATCATACAGCGATTGCATCGACATGATCCGCGCCGAGTGCAACAACCGGCGAAAATGGTCATAGGGACGAAAAACGAAGAGACTCTGCTGCTCTTCGTTCCAGTATGCGCGCATACCGCTGAATACGGCTGTGCCATATAAAAAGCCATGAGTGGCTATATTCACTTTTGCGTCCGCCAGCGGGACGATCTTGCCTTCGAAGAACGCGTGCTTCGAGAGATCCACCAGGACACCTCCAAAATTTTAAGAATTGGGACCGACTCTTACGTACGAATTATACCTGATTCGCTCCGCTTCACTCTTCGCCAGTCGCTGATTCTGTTTCGACATCTTTACTTCTGCTGATAATTTATCACTTGACAATTTCTCGAATCTTGTTAAAATCCAATTCGATAACCATCGAATTAGATTAAGAGAGTGAACCATGAATACTGAACCCGAAATGTTGACCTTTGTCAAAGCCATGGCGTCTGCCGAGCGGTTGCGCGTGGTCGGTGTGCTGGTGCGCGGACGTGCCACCCAAGCCGAGATCGCCGAGCAGTTGCATATCCCAGTACGGGATGTGTTCCAGCATTTGTCGTTTCTCGCGCATGTGGGTGTTGTCCGTGAGGAGGGTGGAGTCTACGATCTGGATGAAAAAGCCATCGAGACCCTGGCGCGCGGACAATTTGAAGGCAAACGTCCTGCGTACGAGGCAAAAGAGGCGAAGCAGGAAGATGTCCGCAAGGTGTTAAAGAACTTTCTCAATGCCGATGGGACGCTCAAACAGATACCACAAGAGGGCAAAAAGATGGTCATCATTTTGAACTTCATCCTGGATGCCTTTCCTTTTGATACCAACTTTACTGAAAAGGAAGTCAATACCATCCTGCGCCGCTTCCATGTGGATACTGCCACGCTGCGTCGTAATCTGATTGATTACGGTCTGATGGCGCGCGAAAGCGATGGCTCACGTTATTGGAGAGTTAAAAGTGGAACATAAATTGAAATCAAGAAGAGAACTCAATCGAGAATATGTGGAACGGCTGAAACCGGCTGGCGTTTATCAAGTAAAAAATCTTGTGAATGGCAAAGTCCTGCTGGGGAGCAGCTTGAATCTGGAAGGTCCCTTGAACCGCCACAAATTCATGCTCAAGATCGGCAGTCATACCAACAAGGCGCTGCAAAAAGATTGGAACGAACTCGGTCCTGAGCAGTTTGCATTCGAGATTTTGGAAGAAGTACAGCGCAAGGACGACCCGAACTTTAACCTGAAAGATGAATTAACCTTACTGGAGATGATCTGGCTGGAGAAATTGCAGCCGGTTGGCGAGCGCGGGTACAACGTCAACGAACGGATCCGGGAGGCTTGAGGCAAATCCTATGAGCGAAGAACTGGTCACTTTTTTCAAAGCGCTGGCAGATGCGAACCGTCTCAAGATCGTTGGTCTACTCGCGGAAAAATCCTACAGTGTGGAGGAACTTGCGGCGCTATTGCAACTCAAGCCCTCCACAGTCTCGCATCATCTCTCCAAACTCGCCGAAGCGGAATTGGTCAGTTCTCGTGCTGAAAGCTATTACAGTATCTATCAATTAGATAAAAAAATGCTGGAGGAAAAATCGCGCAGCATGTTTTCGCAGACCGAGCTTTCCAATGTTGCTGCTGAAGTGGACGCGGATGCCTATGACAATAAAGTGGTCAAGGATTATTCAAAGCGTGATGGCAGTTTAAAAACATTACCGGCCCAACGCAAAAAGCTTGAAGCGGTCCTACGGCATGTTGTACAGTCTTTTGAAATGGGGAAGCGCTATAGTGAAAAACGCGTGAACGAAATTCTGTCGCAATATCATGAAGACACAGCAACCCTGCGGCGCGAATTGGTAGGATATGGTCTGATGCAGCGTGAAGGCGGTGGGGACGAGTATTGGCGTGTTGAGAAATAAATAGCCACAGAGATTCTGAGAAGTGAACTCAGAAAACTCAGTACCTCTGTGGCTTATAGCTAAATGCTAACAACTAAACGCTGCTCTTTATTTCTTCCCCATATGATCCTTATTGACCAAGCCTCTTTGCCACGCATACACAGCGACTTGTGTTCTATCAGCGAGATGCAACTTGCTGAGAATATTACTCACATGACCCTTCACGGTGTATTCACTGATGACCAACTTCTCTGCGATCTGGCTATTCGTCATGCCATTGGCGATCAAGCGCAGCACATCCAATTCACGTTCGGTCAACTCGGTAAACAAAGGCTGTTCTTCGCTGTTATCACTGCGGATATTTTGCAGAACACGCGCCGCCACCAGCGGATGGAGCGTCACTTCTTTTTGCGCGGCGCGGCGCAGGGCATCCACCAGTTTTTCCATCTTCATGTCTTTCAAAATATATGAGATCGCGCCCGCTTTCAACGCCGGGAAGATATGCACGTCCTCATGATACGACGTCAGCACCACGACCTGCGTGCGCGGACTGATCTGTTTGATTCGCCGCGTTGTCTCCACGCCATCCATGCCTGGCATGATCAGGTCCAGCAAAACAATATCGGGGATATGATCCGAAACCAACTTCAGCGCATCCTCCCCAGACGCTGCCTCCCCAATTACCTGAAATTCCTTGACCGTCTCAAGATAAGCCCGGATGCCATTTCGTACGACCTCATGATCGTCCACGATTAAAATACTGCTTCGATTTTGATGACTCGCCATCTTCGACTCCTACTTAATTTTTAGTTGGTACTTGTACGATGATCCTGGTGCCCTGCCCGGGCGCACTCTGGATCTGTACCGTGCCATGCACACTGCTCACACGATCGCGGATCGAACGCAAACCCATACCGTGCAGTTTCTTCTGTGTATCAAATCCCTGACCATCATCAGACAGCAATAGCTGGATCGAGTCAGGATTATAGACCAGTGAAAGATCGACGCGTTTTGCCTGGCTGTGACGTGCCACATTCGCCATTGCTTCCTGTGTGACGCGATAGATCGCCTGCTCGATCTCAAGCGGCAGGCGGCGCTCATTCCGCGCTGCGAACTGGACCTTAGTATCGTTGCGGTTTTCCCAATCAAAAATATGTTCACGCAAGATGTTTGCCAGACCCTTTTCCTGAAGCGCCATCGGGTAGATCTCCTGGACCAGGAACGTCAACTCTTGGATCACATCCGCCACCAGATTCTCCGCTTCGTTCAAATGGATCGAGACCGAATTCCCATTCCCGTTCAAAATGCCGCGGGCGGTGCCCAGTTGTGCGAGCGCCGCAAAAGCTTTCTGTTTGGCGCTGTCATGCAGGTCACGGGCGAGGCGGTTGCGTTCTTCCATCACTGCCAGATCTTTGGTCTGTTCAAAGAGTTCCATGTTGGCGATCGAAATAGATGCACGATTCACCAGCGCAGAGAACACGCGTACGGCATCTTCACCGATCATATCCAGCCGCGTGAAGCCAACATTGAAGACCGCCGCCACTTTGTGATCCACAACGATGGGGAGGTGCACAAACGATTTGATGCCTTCCTCCAAAATGGCAGCACGCACATCAGGGCGTAGATCTTCAGGTGCAATGTCGGTGACTAGGACAGGCTTTCCAGAAGCTAGAACCCGTCCCACAATACCCTCGCCTTTTGCAAACTCCATCACTTTTAACGTAGCAGGTGAAAAACCGTGACTGACGCGCGGCACCACCTTGGTCTGCTTCTCATCCCAGGCAAAGACCACACTGCGGTCAGCATGCAGCATATCCACAGCCACATCCACCAGCGTTTGGAAGACCTGGTTCAAGCTGACATTACGTAAGATACGTTCATCCGCTTTGTAGAGGGCTTCCATTTCCTGGCCGCGTTTTTCAAGCGCCTGCGTGCGTTCCTGCACGAGACGTTCCAGTTCGCGGTTGCGGTCCTGAATGGCTTTGGTGCGCAAACGGAATCCGCCAGCCACCACAACGAACGTGCCCAACACCACCAGCACGCGGAAGACATTGGTTTGCCAGAACGGCGGGATCACAGTCACGGTAATGCGGGTGGGAGTTTCGTTCCACACGCCATCGCTATTTGTAGCTTTCAACAACAATGTGTATTCGCCGCCTGGGATATTGGTATATCGTCCGCTGCGTTTCGTGCCAATGAAATGCCAGTTCGTATCAAAGTCATCGAGGAAATAAGCGTATTGATTTTTGCCGGGCTGGTTGTAGCCCAAGGCTGCAAAGTCGAACTCCAGCGAATTTTGGGGCCATTCCAAGGTGACTGCCTGTACAGTCTCCACACTGGATTCGGTAATGAGCGGCTGATCGTCCTGAGTCAAAGAGATGAGCGCCACCTGGGGCGTGTATGCGCTATCGGCAATATCATCGGGGTGAAAGACCGTGAGACCGTTGATGCCGCCAAAATAGAATTCGCCATTTTTCCCTTTGGCGTAAGCAAAGGAATTAAATTCATTACTTTGCAAGCCATCACTCGCATCAAAATTTCTGAAGACTTTGGTTTCGGGGTTGAAGTTCGAGATGCCGAAATTTGTGCTCATCCACAGATTTCCAAGCTCATCCTCCAGAATGCCGTAAACCACGCCGTTCGGTAGACCATCCTTTTCAAGATAATACGTGAACGAATCGGTTTCTGGATGATAAAGACTCAATCCTCCGCCGTCGGTGCCAAACCACAAACGATTTTTGCTGTCTTCATAAATGGTCATGATGGAATCGTTGTTGATGCTGGTCTTATCCTGAGGATCATGGTGATATTGCGTAAATAAACCAGTCTCAAGGTCAAAGCGGTTGAGACCGCTTTCAAAGGTACCGACCCATAACTTTCCGGAACTGTCTTCATGGATGGAATACACCAGGGTGCCACTGATAGAGGTTGGATCATCATTACGGGGTGTGTAATGAATGAATTGACCGGTGGTGCGGTCGAGGCGATCCAGCCCGGCGGTTGTGCCCACCCAAACTTGATTTTGACTGTCTACATAAACAACATAAATATAATTTGAACTGATACTGCCTTCATCCTGCGTGTCACGGCGGAAGTGTGTGAAAGCGGAGGTAACCCGGTCGAAGCGGTCAAGTCCGTTGGTTGTGCCAATCCACAAATAGCCGCCTTGATCTTCCGTAATCGATAGGATGTCATTGGAACCGAGACTATTTGGGTTGCGGGGGTCATTCTGAAAGCGGACAACTCGATTGATCTGCTGATTAAAGCGGTTCAAGCCATTGCTGGCGCCAATCCAGGCATAGCCTTCTGAATCGACATAAATGGGAATGACCGTATTGTCGCTAATGGTTTCGGGGTTCAGTGGATCGTGACGATAATAGGCAAACAGATCGGTCTGGCGGTCGTAAATATTGACACCACCGGCATACGCACCGATCCATAATGTGCCGCTGCGATCTTCATACAATGACATTACATGATTCTTGCTCAGACTTTTTGAGAAGGTCGGATCATGATAATACTGCACAAAGCCCTTGCCGGGCTCATAGCGATTGAGCCCATTGGCAGTGCCGATCCATAAGTTGCCGGTGACATCGATCAGCAGGGCATTGACAGCATTGCTTGAAATGCTTTTTTCCTGGTCGGTGGTTTCGACAGGTTCACTGCCATCGGAGACGCGGTTATCGGGGAGCGGGCTTTCCAGATCTGGGGAGGGTCGCATGAAGCGATCGAACAAGCCGGTGCTTGGGTCGAAGCGGTTGAGTCCGTTGCGTGTGCCAACCCACATGATGGCGTGCTCATCTTCAACGATGGCAGTGATCGAATCAAAGCTGATCGTGTTGAGATTTTCAGGGTTGCTCAAATAGGTTATGAAAGAGTCGTTCTTGGCATCAAACTTTTTCAAACCGCCGCCAGAGGTGCCCAGCCAATATTGTCCATGTTTGTCTTGCAGCATGGCGGTAATTCGATTTTTATTTGCATTCTCCACTTCGGAGGGGGTGACGAGATAATGCTTGAAATGATTCTGCGTTTTGTCGAACAGGTCGAGCCCATCGGGTGTGCCGACCCACAGGTTGTTTGTCTGGTCACGATACACCATGTTGATGTGATCATTGTTCAGACTGGTTGGTTGTGAGTCATCGTGGATGTAGTGTGTAAAAGTTTCCGTGCGCGGGTCATAGCGGTTCAAGCCGCTCTGGCGGGTGCCGATCCATAAGTAGCCTTCGGCATCTTCAACGATGGCAGTGATCCAGCGGTCGCTTAAACTTTCGGGTACATCGGGGTCTGGCTTATAGGTTTTGAAGGTGTAGCCATCATAGCGATTGAGTCCATCCTCGGTGCCGAACCACATGAAGCCGCGGCTATCCTGAAAGATGACATTCACGGAGCTTTGTGATAGTCCCTGTTCAATGTTGAGATGATCAAAACGCAGGACGCAATCACAGACTTCAGGGAGGGACTTTTGCAGTTCGCGGTTCGGGGCTACGGGACGGCTGTCCGGTGCTGAATCAGCTGTGGGCGTGGCTGGAGGCGTGAATCCACCTCCGCAGGTGGTTAAGTTCAGGGCGAGAATCAGCCCAATTAAGCAGGCATAAATCCGTTTCACATCCACAGTATAGTACATAACGAGTTCATTTTATTCGGCATGCGAGTGATTTCAATACCCCTCCTTGGAGGGGTTTTTATATATCGGTTGAGATAGGAATTGTAGACCGCTCTCATCCTTTGAGTAGGGCGTTAATCATTACATTGTAGGACGGGAAACACCTTCATAGACGGATGACCGATTTGTGCTGCGTACGTATGATGGGGGCAGATTAGACGCACTAATCTGCTTTGCTTTCACAAATCTCCTCACGAAAGCAACCCAAAGGAAAGTGAGGCGGATACTGGGGCTACGCAACCTGGTTTCCGCCTCGCTCCGTATTCAATCAATCATATGCTGCCGCACTTCTGCGCTATGTGAAATAAAAAATTCAATAAAGGAGGTGGTTTGTATTGATGAACGTGTTCGCATATTTTCCAACATAAAACCCATAGTTCATTTCAAGGAGAGAAGAGCATGAAAATGAAAAATCTATATTCTGTTTTGAGTCTGCTGGTTTTACTGAGCATGGTGCTGGCTGCCTGTGCGCCCGCTACTGCCACGGCAACGGAAGCCCCGCTGGCTGAGGAAACGGAAGCGCCCGTTGCCACAGAAGCGCCAACAGAAGCTCCTGTGCCGACTGAGCCGCCTACAACTCGCACCGGCGCGTGGGTGGACGAGGTAATTTTCACGGAAGAGAATTCCGCTGAAGCCGCTGCGTCACAATTGAACGCCGGTCAATTGGATTTGTATGCATATACCGTTGCTGAAGCGCCCGTTTTTGAAACAGTGCAGAACAGCCCGGACCTCGCTTCCTCAAAACTGGTTGGTTCAAGTAACACGATTATGTTCAACCCGGGTGAATTCACAGATGGACGTTTGAACCCGTTCTCCAACCGCAAGATCCGTGAAGCCATGCATTGGTTGCTCAACCGTGATTATGTGGTGCAGGAAATCTATAAAGGCCTGGCGCTGCCGCGCTTTACTGCATTGACCACGGTATTCCCCGATTACGCACGTTATGCCGATGTGATGCGTGAGATCGAAGCAAAGTATGCCTATAACCCTGATAAGGCAAACGAAGTTGTGACCGCTGAAATGCAGGCAATGGGCGCAGAACTGGTGGATGGCAAGTGGGCTGTCAATGGCACACCCCTCAGCTTGATCTTTATTATTCGTACGGAAGACAATCGCCGTCCGATCGGTGATTATTTCGCCAGTCAGTTGGAAAGCATTGGCTTTACTGTCGATCGCCAATATAAGACGCGTAGTGAGGCCTCCCCGATCTGGAACCAAAGTGAACCCACTGATGGTTTGTGGAACCTGTACACAGCCGGTTGGATCTCGCCATCGATCGATCGCGATGAAGGCGACCAATTCAGCGCATACTATACCAATCGCGGCTCACCGAGTCCGTTATGGCAGGCATATGTTCCTGTTTCCGGATTGGATGATGCGGCACTGAAATTGGAAAGTAATGATTTCACCAGTCTTGCAGAACGTCGTTCCTTATTTGAAACTGCCCTGCCTCTTTCCATGGAAGAATCCTATCAGGTGTGGGTGGTGGATGAAGCATCCTTCTCGCCGCGCGTAAAGGACTTGAGTGTTGCGTCTGATCTTGCAGGCGGCGCGCAAGGTTCATTGATCTGGGGCCAAACACTGCGCTTTGCCGGTCAGGAAGGCGGAAGTGTCCGCATCGCTCAGCCGGGTATTTTGGTTGAGCCGTGGAATCCGCTGGCTGGTACGAACTGGATCTATGATTCGATGCCGCAACGCGGTTTGAGTGACAATGGCGTGATCGCAGATCCCTATACCGGTCTTGCCTGGCCGCAGAGACTTGAGCGTGCAGAAGTAACTGTGAAAGATGGATTGCCTGTTTCCAAAACATTGGATTGGGTTGACCTGAAATTCGAACCACAGATCCAGGTGCCTTCAGATACATGGATCGACTGGGATGCCACTGCTCAAAAGTTCATTACTGTGGGCGAAAAATTCCCGGATGGTCTTATCGCCAACACCAGAACAGTGGTCTACTATCCCTCTGATCTATACGATACAGTGACCTGGCACGATGGCAGCCCGTTATCCGCCGCTGATTTTGTGATGAACATGATCCAGGTGTTTGATGCGGCGAAACCCGAAAGCGTGATCTATGATGAAGCCACGGTTGGCTCCACAGAAGGTTTCCAGTCACACTTTAGAGGTGTTCGTATCATCTCCACGAACCCGCTTGTGATCGAGACCTATGATGATGCCTACTTGTTGGATGCTGAGCTGATTGTCTCGCAGAATCAGGTCTATCCAAACCCAACCTGGTGGCCCCAATACGCCTATGGTGAAGGCGCCTGGCATTCTATCGCGCTTGGCATTCTCGCCGAGTCCAATAGCGAACTGGCTTTCTCTACCGATAAAGCCGGCGCTCTTGAAGTGGAATGGATGAGCCTGGTGAGTGGTCCCAGCCTCGAGATCCTCAAGAAATATCTTGATCAGGCAAAAGGCGAAAGCTATATTCCATATGCCGCCACGCTCGGTGAATATGTCTCTGCCGATGATGCAGCAGCCCGCTACAACAATCTCGAATCATTCTATGGCGAACATAATCACTTCTGGGTGAATACCGGTCCGTTCTTCCTTGACCAGGTCTTCCCTGTAGAAGGCACACTGACCCTTAAGCGTTATGAAGCCTATCCTGATATGGCGGATAAATGGAGCCGCTTTAGTGAGGCCAAGGTCGCTGATGTTGAAGTGGATGGCGCAGGCCAAGTGGCAATTGGTTCAGAGGCGGTCTTTGATGCGTTCGTATCCTTCAAGGATGCCGCATACCCGAATGCTGAGATCAGCGAGGTCAAATTCCTGCTGTTCGATGCAAATGGCGCATTGGTTGCATCCGGTGAAGCAGAGGCGCTCGAAGATGGTCACTTCCAGGTGACGCTCGGCGCGGATATCACGTCCAAGCTTGAAGCTGGATCGAACAAGATCGAAATTGTAGTTGTTCCGTCCGTTGTGAGTATCCCCTCCTTCTCCTCGTTTGAGTTTGTGACGACGAAGTAAGTGAAGTAAGTATTGATATGTGCGGGCGGAGTGCCTGTCAGCGCTCCGCCCGCACAAGAAATGGTTCCCATGGCTGAAATAACCCTCCAACCTGAAGTGGTGCCTGTCAAAAAAATGAAAACGCAAGCGGGTGCATTCTCCCGTGTGATGCGTTATACCCTGCTCAGGGTATTCACCTTATTTGTTACCGTTGTGATCGGCATATACTTAACCATTTTGATCGCCAACATGGGCGGTTATGTAGACCAGATCCAGCGCGGCCAGATCCGTGAGGATGTTCAACAGCTTGCGCGCAACGATCCATCATTTAAGTCACTCACTGCCGAACAGCGTACAACCCGCATGGAAGATATGATCCGGCTTCGGGAAAAGCGCATTGGACTCGATCAACCTTTTGCCATCCGCAGTTTTCGCTTCCTTTCCAACGCGTTGACCCTCAATCTTGGTTGGGCGCAAAATATGACCAGCGACAGCGGCTCCCGGCAGGTTCGCAATATCATGCTCGAACGCCTGCCGCCCACGTTGTTATTATTTGCATCATCGAATATATTGCTATTTATTTTCAGCGTATTGATCGCCCTATCCCTCTCACGCCGCTATGGTTCGACATTTGACCGCATCATCATCTCACTTGCGCCTACCGGCTCCGCGCCCGGCTGGTTCTACGGGATTTTTCTGATTGTCATCTTTGCCGCTTTCTTAAGGGTCCTTCCCTATGGAGGCATGGTATCCGCCCCGCCGCCTGAGAATTCGTTCGATTACTTTCTTAGCCTCATGGAACATCTCGCCCTGCCTGTGCTGGCGATCACGTTAAGCACGATCTTTCTCAATGCCTACAACTGGCGCACATTCTTCCTGATCTACTCCAGTGAAGATTATGTTGAAATGGCAAAAGCCAAGGGTCTTAATTCGCGCATGCTTGAACAGCGCTACATTCTACGCCCAACCCTGCCCACCATCATTTCGACTTTTGCCTTAACCCTAATATCCCTTTGGACAGGCGCACCCATTCTGGAAGGGGTCTTCAACTGGCCCGGTCTCGGACGTACATTGCTGCAGGCTGTTGGTCAATACGAAACCCCCGTCATCGTTGGCTCAACGGTCATCTTTGCATACTTGCTGGCGCTCACCGTCTTCCTGCTTGATTTTGTATATGCCCTCGTTGACCCGCGCGTCAAAGTCGGTGGCGGGAGCAAACACACATGAACAATTTTCTACGTTCACTCCGTGAACTTCGACAATATCCCTCTGCAGTGGCGGGCAGCGCGATGATCGTTGCGCTGGTTGTGATCGCGATCTACACTATCATTGCAATCCCTTATACCGAAGCTGTGCGCTTGTGGCGCGGCGGCGAAGATGTTTGGTATCGCAGTCCGCTAAACGCTCAACCCACCTGGACGAATCTTTTCCGGCGCGATAAATTGCCTGAGTCGTTCCATATCACTTCCGATCCATCGAACACGGTCATCACCCAGAACGATGAGGGTTATAACGAATTCGTTGTCACGATCCCGTTCGAATATCGGTTTGCCTCTTTTCCGCAGGAGCTGGCGCTCTATCTCGACTCATCCTATATCGATAAACAACCTTACGTCTCGATCGCTTTGCACACACCCGACGGGCGTGATATTCGAATTGCGGATTTTGGACTCGAGCGTTCACAAACCTATATTTTTTCTCAAGACTCCCGCCTCACACGCCGACTGGGAGGTCTGATCCCCAACGAAGGAATTTTTCTCAACCCCGAACTTGATTCTGGTACGCCCATCCAGGGTGAATATGTTCTAACCATGAAGGCGCTGACATTCGAAAAAGATTCAAACGTCAGCGCAGAATTCGTTCTCTATGGTGAGGTGGCTGGCTGGGCAGGGACAGATCACATGCGCCGTGATCTGGGCGTTGCCCTATTGTGGGGCACACCGATCGCTTTGTCATTCGGTCTGCTTGCCGCACTGGGAACCACCATCACTACCATGATCATCGCGGCAGTCGGCGTCTGGTACGGCGGCTGGGTGGATAACCTCATCCAACGCGTTACGGAAGTCAACCTGGTTCTGCCATTTCTGCCGATCCTCATTATGGTTGGCACATTCTACTCGCGCAGTATCTGGGTGATCCTGGGTGTAACGATCTTGCTCAGTATTTTTGGTGGAGCCATCATCACGTACCGGGCAGTCTTTTTGCAGGTCAAAGAGTCGCCGTATATCGAGGCGGCGCGCGCCTATGGCTCAGGGAACATGCGGATCGTCATGATCTATCTCATTCCGCGCATCATCCCTCTGCTTATCCCGCAATTGGTGACATTGATTCCCAGTTATGTATTTCTTGAAGCATCGCTGGCGGTGTTGGGTTTGGGCGACCCGGTCCTGCCCACTTGGGGAAAGGTTATCACCGATGCCTTGGCAAACGGTGCTTTGTATCAGGGGCAGTATTACTGGATTCTGCAACCAGCAGTCTTGCTTATGATCACGGGTCTCGCTTTTGCCATGCTGGGCTTTGTGCTTGACCGCATCTTTAACCCACGCTTGCGCGGCTTGTAAGTCATGTTTAAAACATGATTACATTAGGACCCCTTATGAACACAGCACAACCACAACTGCTGCATATCGAAAACCTGACTCTACATTTCCGCACGCAAGCCGGAGCCGTGCAAGCCGTTGACGGCGTGAACTTTGAGCTTGATCATCATAAAGCCGTTGTGATCCTCGGTGAATCAGGCTGCGGCAAAACATCCCTTTCGAAAGCCATCCTGCGGCTTCTGCCTCGCAATGTTGAAAAATATAGTGGCGAGGTTTATCTGCAGGGCGCAAATGTGATGGCTTATGACGATGAGCAATTCCGTAAAAATGTGCGCTGGGCAGAAATGTCACTGGTACCCCAAGCCGCAATGAATTCACTGAACCCTGTCATCAAGGTGGGGGAGCAGGTGGCAGAACCCGCCATGGTTCATCTCGGCATCAAGAAGGATGAAGCGTTTGGTTTGGCAAAGCGTATGTTCCAGCATGTGGGTGTGCCCGAAGATTTTTTGGATCGATACCCCTTCGAGCTAAGCGGCGGGATGCGTCAACGCGTAGCGCTGGCGATGGCGCTCGTGACCAGCCCCAGCCTGATCCTGCTCGATGAACCGACCTCGGCCCTCGACCTGCTCACCCAAGCCAACATCATGAACGTGCTCAAACGCATCAAGCATGAACTGGGTACCTCTTTCATTCTCATCACGCATGATATTGCCACCTCCAGCGAATTAGCGGATGAGGTCGCCATCATGTATGCCGGTCAGATCGTGGAGACCGGGCACGCAAAGGATTTCTTTCCCGCGCCCCTGCATCCCTATTCGCAATTGTTGATGGCCAGTGTGCCACGCCTGCGCAGCGACTCAGATCCGATGTTCATCACCGGGCAGCCACCCAGTTTAATCGACCTGCCCACGGGTTGTCGTTTCGCGGCGCGTTGTCCATTCCGCATGGAGAAGTGTAGTGAAGAGCCGCCCGTGATCCAAAAAGACAATAGCAAGGTAAAGTGTTGGTTATATTCATAAATTCCCATAAAGGAGTTTGATCATGATGGAAAAGTATTTGGGCATTGCCTGGTTGATCGCCACAGTTATTTCATGGATCTCGTTTGGTGTTGCCTCCTGGTTTTTGGCAGACGATTTCGAGATCGGAACACTGGTGCTCGCAGTTCTTTGGTTTGCAATGAGCCTGTTCCTTTTCTGGATCGGTTTGAAACTCCGTAAACCATCCGCATAAAGCATACATAAGGTCATCATGCCCACGCCAGCATTTTACGACGCACTGTTTCACTTTAAAGATATTCATAAGATTGTCCTCAACTTTGCCGAGGAATTGACCGATGAACAACTGAACTGGAAACCCGCAGGCTACAGCACCTCCATCGGATTCCATCTCTGGCATCTCGCGCGCGAATCGGATTATCTCAAAGCCGCCATTCTGCATCATTATCCCGGGCTTGAAATTGGTCTTGAAGATGAAGACGAGATTTGGATAAAAGAAGAACTTGCCAAAAAATGGGGCTTTCCTGCTGAAGCCCACAAAACTGTCGGTACTGGTTTAAGTGATGAGGTCACTGCCAATCTGCCGATCCCGCAAAAGGCGGAGTTGATGGCTTATTTGCGAAGTTCATACACTGCCATCGAAAACTTTATTGAATTATTCGATACGCGCTATGCAACGTTCGAGAATCTGGATGAAGAAATCACGAAGAAGATCCAGAATGTGCGTTTGAACCTGCTTGTATTCCTGACCCATGATTGTCGGCATCTTGGCATGATGGAATGTTTGAAAGGTCTGCAAACAGGTTTTGGTTCGGCGACGGAGAAGAGAAAATAATAGCATGTCATTGCGAGCTGTTCCTTGGCGAAGCGTCCCTCATTGAGTAGGGGATTGCTTTGTCGCAGCGATCGCTCCTCGCAATGACATAATCCCAGGAGCATCCCATGATCACTGAACTACGAGAGGCAATAATGGATCAATTAAAAGTAAAGGCACCCAAAGCTCTGTTGGCTGTGAAAGACCTGCATGTCTGGTATGAACTACGCCGCTTCGGGTTCGGGCATGCGGGTTATGTCAAAGCCGTGGATGGTGTCAGCTTTGATCTGGAAGAAGGGGAAACCGTGGCAGTTGTCGGTGAGAGTGGATGCGGCAAGTCCAGTCTGATGAAAACGATCCTCGGGTTGAACGTCCCAACGAGCGGAGAAGTCATTTTTGATGATGAGAATTTCTCCAACCTGAAAGGCAATGCGTTACACCATTATCGTTTCAAGATCGGGTATGTGCAACAGGACCCCTATGGCGCGCTGCCGCCGTTCATGAAAGTTCAGAAAATTTTGGAAGAGCCGTTGATCATCAGTGGCATGCGCAGCAAGGAAGAACGGCTGGCGCGCATTCATAAAGTGATGAGCGAAGTGAAGATGCATCCCGTGGATGATTTTCTGCAGAAGTTCCCGCACATGTTAAGTGGAGGGCAACAACAGCGCATCGTGATCGCGCGCGCCATGTTGCGTGAGCCCAAACTGATCGTCGCTGATGAGCCGGTGTCAATGCTCGATGCTTCGGTGCGCGTGGAAATTTTGAAACTCATGCGCGCCTTGCAAGAGTCGCACGGGCTTTCGGTGATCTACATTACGCATGATCTTTCGACAGTGAAATATTTTTCGGCGCGCATCTTTGTGATGTATGCGGGTAATCTGATCGAAAAAGCAGCAACGCGGACTCTGCTTGATAATCCTTTACATCCCTATACACATGCCTTGCTTGCGGCGACCTCTGACCCCGATGCGCGCAATGCTGATACGTTCAAAGAAGTGCCGCCCGGCGAGCCGCCTAGTTTGGTGAACCCACCAAAAGGCTGTCGCTTTCATCCGCGCTGTGCCAAAGCCATTGCTGGTCTATGCGATGAAAAATTTCCGCCTGATTTTGAACCCGAGCCGAATCATTTTGTAGCTTGTTGGTTATATCAGCCATGATAGATAACCCCCGCCTCCTGCTCAGCCTGGGTTTGATTCTGTTGTTCCTGGGCTTTGCCTTGCCCTTATTGATGGTCATGCGCGTGATCGAGTCCACGTTCTTTTTGAATTTCTTTTCGTGGGGTGCCTCAGTCGCAGGGATGTTCCTGGGCTTCATCGGTGTAGCAACGTGGACGAAGATGAGGAAAGAGTAATTGTGGTGAAATTAACTTTATACTGAGTAAGCTCTTTTGAGCTGATTAAAAAAGGTGCAGACACTTAGAGTCTGCACCTTTTTTCTTGAAATGCTTCCCCTAGATTTTTGCATCCAATGCCCTAAAGCGGTGGATGAAATAGATCGTCAGCGCAAATAAGGCGATAGCTCCGGCTTGGTGCAGAAGGGCAACGACGATGTTGACATACGAAAGTACGGTGAGAATTCCTAAGACGATTTGCAGTAATACTGCGCCGATGAACCACCCCAGACCTTTGAGCAGATCGCTTGGGTAGTTGTTTTTACGCACTATGTAGTAGACGTAAATGACAGCGGTTAATACAACGAATGCAAACCAGCGATGGATGAAGACGATGGTAAACGGGTTTTCAAGAATATTGATGAAGGAACTGAACAGATTGGGCGGAATTAGTTTTCCGAGCATAAGCGGCCATGTATCGGAAATGTGACCAGCTTTGAGTCCGGCTGTGAATCCGCCGTAGGAAATTTGAATCAAGAGAATTCCAAGAAACGCCACTGCCAGTTTTGATGGGGATGACCACTTGGCTTGGCTTGTAGTGAAGCCGTATTTGTGCCCAAGCGCGGTCCATTGCGCGAGACCGAGCAGTGACAGTGCAAAGAGCAGGTGAATCGTTAGGCGGAAATGACTGACGGAGGGGCGGTCAACAAGTCCGCTGTAGACCATGTACCAGCCCATGAAGGCTTGGGCAATGAAGAGCATGCCCATCACAAAATAGATGGCAAATTCCTTGAAGGGGATTTTCTTCGTGAAGAGGAAATAGAAAACCGGAAATGCGTAGGCAAGACCAGCCAGCCTGGCAATCAGACGATGGATCCATTCAATGTAGAAGATGAACTGATATTCGCCGATGGTCATGTTGGTGTTGACTTTGAGATATTCAGGTGTGAGTTGATATTTGGCAAATTCATCCTGCCAGGCTTGTTGACCGATGGGCGGAACGACTCCGCTAATGGGATTCCATTCGACGATGGAAAGACCGGAACGTGTGAGACGCACAAAGCCCCCGAAGACAATGAGAAATGCCACTATGAAAGTGAAAATATTGAGCCACTTCATCACAGTGTTGTTTTTTGTTTGAGGCATATACGCCCTCCCAAGCATAGTGTTGCTCGTTGATGGGCTAAGCCCACCAACGAGCATTGTATGAGTGCGATTATAGCATCGGGGAATGAGAGGCTGATTAAGTAGAAGCAGGCTTCCCTGAGTTTGACCGAGGGGTCCAGCTGGCGCGAAGCGAAGGCGAAAAAAGTCCCGTCACTTGCGATGACGGGACTTGTCTTATTGTGATCGAAGCTGTATCAAAAGCTGGCGATATTGTTCAGCATTAGGCGGGTTCATCAGGAGGATCTGGTTGACGATGACCATGGCTTCTTCTTTCTTTCCCAGATCAAGCAGAGACTCGGCAATTGAATCAAGTTGTGTGATCGCATCTTGCATGCGCCCGGCATGTTGGTATGCCTGGGCAAGCGCCCGGCGCAGGGTCGGGTCATCGGGACGTTCAACGAGCAGGTCTTCAATGAAGGGCACACCTTGAGCGCTGTGATTGCTGGATTGTAAATAGGAAAGATAACTTTCAAGCTCAGCGCTGGCTTGCGCGGGTTGTCCCATTTTCAAACTGAGATCAATCAGATTCTTGCGGGTGCTTTCATCTTCGGGGTGCAGGGTGCGGATCTGTTCGTAGATGCGGATGGCTTGTTTCCAGTCCAATCTCTGCATGTCAATATCGGCCATGCGGCGCAGGATGTCCACGTTCCACTTGCGGTCGGCGTTGGATTGTTGCACAACCCGCAACGCGGTCGTGAATGTTTTACGCGCCATATCGAGTTCGGCAAGCCGATAATAAATATCTGCCAATTCAAGATATTCGCGGATGGCTTCATCCACCTGTCCGCGTGCTACAAGTTGATCGATCAGTTTGGAGCGGACGGTCATATCCATGGGGGCGAGTTGCACAACCCGCTTGAGCATTTTGGCGGCTTGAGCTGATTCGCCGCGCACGCTGTAGGCAGATGCGACCACGGTGTATTTTGCAATAGCTTCCTGAGTATGATTTTCACGTACGAGGAGATCACCCATCAGGGTGTGAAGAGGCAAATAGGTAGGGGCAGCAGCGATCGCATGGAAAGCTTCATCCATGGCAGAGCGGAGTTTGCCCGCACGTGCCAGTTGATGGATCAAGTTGATCGATTCGAGCACGTGGCTGGATTGCGCCTGCAGGATCACTTCAGCGAGCGGCATGAGCGTGTCGCCGTCCTGCTGTTTGGGCATTTGCTCACGGGTCTTGTATAACTGGTCACGCCAGTTCTTGCGCATGATGAGTTCATTGACGTTGTCACATAAGCGTTTGAGGGCAACCTCGTCCGTTTGGGTGGATTGAGCTTCAATGAATGGCTCGTACATTTGACGGATTTCGTCGGAATGTTCGGCAGGTACAACGGCTGCATCAGCGAGTTTGAGCGCTTCAAGGAATTCAATGGACGCCGCCTGTAGGCGGCCCAATTTCTGATTGATCTGTCCCATCAGCAAACGGGCGGCAAGGTTGAAGTCGTTATGTTTGACGGCGTGCGCCAGATGCCGGAGCGCAGTTTCGACGCGATCGCCGGTGGAGCGGAGCAAACCAAGGTCGAAATAGAGTGCCGGATGGTTGAAGCCTGCTTCGAGTGCGTGTTCCAGTTCTTCGGCGGCTTGTATATCTTTGCCTTTGCTTTGAGAATCGATCGCTGCGCCGAGGTGCAAAACCACTTTTGATTGCTCGCTCTGCTGCATGGATAATTGTCCGGTGCCGCGCATGAGGGCTTGCAATCCGCGTCGTGCCTGGACTGCTGCGCCATCGTCGGTGGTGTATTCGAAGAGGATCTCTGCCAGCCGGGTCAAGGATTTTTGACGCGCTTCAGCAACCGGGTCCAGCCCAGAATCGGTTTGTTTCTTGGGCTTATCCAGTTGTTTGACTTGCGCCATCGCGATGGGACCTGTCCCGCCTTTGGGTCTTAATGGTTTGGGGAGCAGTTGACCGGAGCGGAGCAGAGTCTGTGCCTGTTTGGCTTCGGCACTTTCGGGCATGATCTGTAGGGCTTTGTTAACCAGCTCGGCGGTTTTTTCCACGTTGCCGGTGCGTTGAACAAGGCTTGCCACGGCGATATATTCAATAATGGCTTGAGGTTTGTGATCGAGACGTTCATGTGCAAGCGCGAGACGTGAATGAGCGAGGACATGTTCGGGTTCGAGTGTCGTGACGCGCACCCAGTTCTCGATGGCTTTATCCACATCCCGTTGGTTGAGGAATAGATCTGCGGCTTTGAACGCGGCATCAATGGCTTCTTTGAGATGACCGGTACGCTCGAGCAATTGTGCGAGCTTTTCCATGGGGGAAGGGTCAGTGGGAGTGATCTGCGCCACGCGCTTATAGATCTGCAGTGCCTCATCAAAATTTCCCTGTTGGAATAATGCCAACCCCAGGCTGTTAAGCGCCTTGGGGTGATCGGGCATCTCTTGCAGGGCTGAGCGATACGCCGAGGCCGCCTTGTTCCATTCCTGGTCCCAGGCAGCTGAGTGGCCTTCATTCATTGCTTTTTGGAAAATGTCTTCTCGTCCGGGCATGAGCGTATTATACCGTAGGGGCGAATTACGCCACCCTTACAATTGTCTTGTTTTTATATCGACACCTGACTAGGCAGGCGTTCTTTTAGCACGATAAACTTCCATTGTTTTTCGACTGACTGGATGATGTGTGGGTATCTCTGGAAATTTATCTTCAGGAATTATTGTCACTTCCCCTTCAGAACTGCCTCTTAATGTGCCGCCAATGACTTTGGCTTCATACATGATTTGCATGACGGGTCCGGGCCAGGTTGTTCGATTTAAAAAATACCAGCCGAGGCAATCAACAAGTACAACTTCCAAACCGGTTTCTTCATAAACTTCTCGGATCGCTGCGGATTCAGGATCTTCTCCGTATTCAACCAATCCACCCGGAAAACCAACGCCATCTCTATTGGGAGGATAAATGGCTACGATACCCTCTGCGCTTCTGACAATAATATTAACTCCGGTTACGTTCGATGAGAGTTGTATCCAATCGCAGCTAGGGCATCGAACGCGAGGCATATTGTCATCAAAAATAATCTCACGTACCAAGGGCGTTGCGCAGATCGGACAATATTGAAAACGTAAGATGGGAATTACATTGTCTGGATATTGTAAATGTGGTTGCATCAGATGGTTTTCATCTCGCCCCAATTATCACCATAACGCGCTTCGGTGGAGAGGGGGATATCCAATTTGTAGGCATTTGCCATTGTTACTTGTACAATGCGGGCAGTTTCTTCAAGTTCCTTTTTAGGACATTCCAATACGAGTTCATCGTGCACCTGCAAAAGCATCTTGCCATTCAGCTTTGCTTTTTTCAACGCGCCGGGGATGTTCAGCATCGCGATCTTCATGATATCTGCCGCTGTGCCTTGAATGGGTGCGTTGATGGCTTCGCGTTCTTCACGGTTCTTGATCTGGACGTTTTGCTTGCTCTGCAATGCCGGGAAATATCGCTTCCGCCCCAGCAGTGTTTCAACATAGCCCTGACTCGCCGCTTGCTTGCGAATACCATCCAGATATTGTTTAACACCGGGGAATTTTGTGAAATAGGTTTTGACAAAGGTTTCGGCTTCAGAGAGGGTTAGATCGGTGGAACGGGTGAGACCAAAGGCGGACATGCCATAGATGAGACCGAAGTTGACCGCCTTGGCATGGCGACGCATCTCTTTGGTCACCGTTTCAGGACCTACGCCGTAAATTGCTCCGGCTGTCGTGGAGTGGATATCTTCATCCGCGCGGAATGCGGCCAACATGCCCTCGTCTTGCGCCATGTGTGCCACGATGCGCAACTCGATCTGCGAGTAATCCACCGAAAGTAGAACATTACCTTTAGCTGCGATAAATCCATTACGGACTTTACGTCCCGTTTCGGTACGGATGGGAATGTTTTGTAAATTTGGATTATTTGAGGAGAGGCGTCCCGTCACAGCACCGATCTGGCTGTAGGATGTATGCACACGTCCGTTTGTGTCAACGGCGGGCGGCAAGGCGTCCACATAAGTGGATTTTATTTTCGAGAGTTCACGGTTTTCGAGAATCAGATCCACAACGGGATGTTTTCCGCTCAATTCATCGAGCACACCCGCCGCCGTGGAGTAATGTCCGCTGGCGGTTTTGTTGTTTTTATCAGGCGGTTCCAAACCCAGCGTTTTGAACAACACATCGGAGAGTTGTTGGGTGGAATTGATGTTGAAGGGTTTGCCCACCATATCAAAGACTTGTTTCTCGATTTCGCCCAAACGCTTGGTCAATTCCTTGGACATCTTCTCGAAGAAAGGCAGATCGAGCATGATGCCTTCCATTTCCATATCCGCAAGGACGGGCGTGAGGGGCAGGTCAATTTCTTCGAGCAGCTTTTCGCCGTTCACGCGCTTGAGTTCTTTTTCGGCGATTGGCATGAGACGGTACGTCGTCTCTGCATCGGCTACCGCATACGGCGCAACGGACTCGATCGCCACTTCTGCCATGCTGATCTGCTTCTTGCCTTTGCCAATTAATTCTTCGATGTGTGTCATCTCTTCGCCGAGTTTGACGAAAGCAAGATTCTTCAACCCAAGATGGCGTGAGGATGGATCAATGATAAATTCTGCGAGCATGGTGTCGAACGTCAGCGGTGAGACTTTCAAGTCCGCCTTAGCGAGAATGATGTAATCGTATTTGGCGTTGTGTGC
>Ga0137333_1000026_pt1 | contig 32706 bp, 33 predicted proteins | sample EasRivERMLT231_2_FD_102286 | JGI IMG/M metagenome (GOLD analysis project Ga0137333, IMG submission 102286) | Soil microbial communities from meander-bound floodplain in the East River, Colorado, USA - East River MetaG ERMLT231_2 | ecosystem: Environmental > Terrestrial > Soil > Floodplain ... | reverse complement strand
TAAATCTTGAGGTGATGCGTGTGGCAGATATTAATCACATGGGACGGACCTGATCAGGTCCGTCCCATGTTTAGTGACGTCAAGTGGGGGATATCAGACAACTTCGAAGTTAGTCATCATTCCGTGATCCTCATGCTCAAGCTTGTGGCAGTGCATCAGATATCTGCCTTGATATCCGTCAAAGCGGATGAGGATATCAACGGTCTCGCGGTCGTTGAGTAGAACAGTATCTTTCCAACCACGCTCCCATGGAAAGAGAACGCCGCGTCCGCCCGTGCGCGATTGCACCTGGAAGGACGCGCCATGGATGTGGACAGGATGAGGAGCATTGCCATTGGTGGTAAAACGCCAGAGTTCGGTTGTGCCGAAGGGAACCTGAAAGTCAATACGATCCATGTCGTATTCCTTTCCATTGATCCGGGTCATGCCGTCAAAGCTGAACAGGCGTGTTGTCACCGGGTTGGACAGCTTTGTGATGGTTGATAGTGCAGTTGGGATCGTGGAGTTGTCACTGACCTGTCGTGTCACGCGGAACTCGAGCAAGTTCCACCCGGCACTTAGGTCCTGTAGCGTAACTGTGGTGCCAACAGGTAATCCACGGAAGTCTACAAGGAGATCGAGTCGTTCGCCGGGGCTAAACTCAATCTGACTGACTTTCACTGCTGTTTCGAGTAGACCGCCATCATTGCCGATCAAGTTGAACAAAGCACCGTTGCTGAGCGCGAGCTTGAACAAACGCGCGCTGGCACCGTTGAGAACGCGGAAGCGATAGAGGGCGGTATCCACATTCAGGTAAGGATCGCGGGTGCCGTTCACCATCGGATTCTTGGCGAGATATCCGGATGAAGTTGGATTGTAGATGATATTTCCCGCGCTGTTGAAGTTCACATCGCGCACGATAAGCGGGATTTCATAGGCGCCGGAGGGAAGACCGAGCGCCGCCTCTTCGGCATCATTGATGATGAATGCTCCAGCCAGACCCAGAACGACCTGCTTTCCTGTCTCCATGTGTGGATGCGGGTGATACCAATTCAGGCAGGCACGTTGAATGATTGGGAAATGGTATGAATAGCTCGCTCCGGGAGCAACCAAATCCTGTGGCTGGCCATCGGCCTCACTGGGCACAATCATTCCGTGCCAGTGCACAGAAGTGGACTCTGACAATCCATTGGTGAAGTTGATGCTCGCCTCGTCACCCATATTTGCACGGAATGTAGGTCCTGGGAAGTAGCTGTTGTACGCCAATACGGAAGAATATCTGCCACCGCCCAAGTCTACTGAACCTGACGCAGCCGAAAGAGCGAAGTTATTGTACGGGGATGCGCCTGGTGGGATTCGAAGCGGATATCGTGTGACAGTGCCTCTGCCAGCGAACACTGGAGCCACCTTGCTAGCGACGATGGCGCCCGTCGCTACCAGTCCCAGGCGCAGAAAGTCGCGGCGCGTTATTGTGTTTGCGAAATGTCCAACTGTAGAGCTTTTTGTCTGTTTTGACTGTTTACTGTTCATAATAGTCTCCTCTGTTGTGAGCAGTTTTACGGCTGACGCATATAAGTCGCCCTATATCTATTATCGGTAACTATGTCGAATCAGACAAATGTTAGATGTCATATCTTTATTGTGAGAAATTGCATAATAAAGCCTTGGGCGGGCAGGCATCAAATTATGGTGACTATCCCATCTAAAAAATTTTGTTAGGCAGCACGATTTGAGTGAGATCCGGCATAGGTCGACAAATTCCATGCAAGGATTAAAGCGCCAGGCTGTGAACCTACTGTGAGGGTCGCCCCATCATGCAAAGCGCTCAAATCGAAAAGGCCGCTGAGGAGTTTCAGTGTAAGCGATCGTATTGCAGTGTCGGTGGCCGGACACATTTTCTATTTTTGGCGAATGGCAAAAGGCTGATCATAAGAGCGTATTTCAATAGTCGATGTCAAATGTATGGTTCAGTCACCAAATAGAAGGAGATACATTGCTACATAATTGGATATGGTTGCTTATACCCATATACATGATATATGACGCGCTGGGCATATTCTTATTCGATTATGAAGCCCAAAAATACTGATTTAGGTCTTATTCACAAGCCCATCACATATTATGCCAGCTCACCCATTATCTTCGGCGTGAGGAACCATTCCAGGGTGGCTTTGCGTTCTGTGTGTAGATCGTCAGATGCGAGACAGCAAACCCCACCATTCTTCATGGTCATGGTAAGGTCAGGATTCCCAGCAATCAGTGTGCCAACCAATGAACTGAAACACGGCTCGTGACCGACCAACACGAGTTCGCCTACAGTATATTTTTCGTTGATCTCACCAATGATATCGTCTGGCTTACCCATCGGCACGAGTGTGTCGCTGAAAACCAGTCCCTGCTTGAATTTCAGGACGTTTGCAAGCACCTCGGCCGTCTGCTTGGCTCGGATGTATGGGCTGGAGACGATCAAGTCAGGCTTCACGTCTAGCCCTTTGAGGGCGGCAGCAATCTTTTTCATTTTATCGCGCCCCTTTTCGGTGAGCGGGCGCAAGCTATCATCTTCGTAGCCTGGTGTGCCAGGATCCACGGCATTGCTGTGACGGATCAAGTAGATTTTCATTTTGTTTTCTCCCAGGGGAAAGGTTCTTCCGGCGTGGAGCGCCAGAAGGTGTGGATTTGATTCATCGCTTCGGCATAGGCAGAAATCGCTTCCGCGTGGCGGCGTTCGTAATAATTGCGGACAGGCTGATGGTCCAAAAGAGAGGTGTGCTCTGAATAATCTGCCAAGGTTTGGGCAAAGACTTCTGCATCCTGAATCTCGCCCATCAGGGCTTGATAGTCATTCATGCGCTTGAGATTCTCAGTAGGATAATCATCCAAAAGTGGATGGATGATCTCAACCATGTACCGGAAGGATTTGAAGACAATCCGTACGCGGTGAATGGTCACCGAACGAGTCAGGTTCACCCAGTCGAGCCGCTGCCGCGTACTTAAGTATACATCGTCCACCGCCTGCACGATCTGCGACTCGAAATCGTCATTCGTTCCAGCTTCGAGGGCTTCATGGGGTTTTAGAATACGTTTGGAGATCTCAGAGGATTCCATTCCCTTTATTTTTTTGCGAAGGTTCCGCAAGATCTTCGCCTCGATGAATTGCAAGTGCTTCTGGAAATCATGAAGTTGGGGAAGTTCCTGTACTACTTCGGAGAGTTCGGCAAGCATGACTTGTGTGTCACGCAGATCGTCGAATTCATCGAGCTGGTCCTTAAGGGCACGGGTCAGCTTTTGTAAACGCGGACGCGGGGAAATGGCATTCAACAATTCAATGACAGCCAACAATCTTCGTACGGCAACCCTCAAGTCATGGACGGCTTCGTTGGAGAACTCAGCACGACAACGCTTGAGTTCTACGCGATAGCTTTTCCAGCGTTTCTCCAGCGCCTCTAATAGTAGTTGCCCTGCATCCTGTTTTTCTGCTGCCATCAAGGTTGTAGTCATAGGTATGCCATCATACGATTTCAAGTTTAACGCCAAACACTTCTTCAAATAAAGACTTGCGTTTGGTTAGTGACCAATGTTCAAGCGTCAGATCGCTCTTGCCGCAGAGTTTTATCTGCCAGTCGGGTTTTGATTCGCAAAGGGTTACATCATCCACCAACTGGGTATGGCTGATATCCATCGAATCCGCCAGACGCAGTAGGGCAACAAGTTTGATAACGACCAGGCGATCCTTTTGCAGGAGGAGTCTGAAATTTTCGTCTTCGGTATTTGGTGATTGTTTGCGGTGATATCGGACCACATTGGCAACTACATTCTGTTCACATTCACTGAGTCCAATCAGCCGATTGGCTTTCAACAAATACAAGGCATGTTTTTCATGATCGACTGCACTGATAAAGTGACCAATATCATGTAATAATGAAGCCGTTTCCAATAAGACCAGATGACCATCTTCCAGGTTGTGGAGTGACCTGGATTGTTCGAAGAGGCGCGTCGCGAGTTTGGCGGTCAGGCAGGCGTGCTTTTCGTCAAACTGATATTTGCGACCCAGGTGTAAAGCCGACTCGCGAACCTGTTCCCGGCGCTGCGGCTGTGGACGACGCGACAGGTCTGCGGCAACATCGAGCAGGATGCCATCCTTCAAGCCTACATTTGGAATTGAGATTTGTTTGACGCCGGCTTCACTAGCGATCATATGTAAAATAATCGAGGCTGGCAGGATCACGTCGGCACGATCGGGGCGGAGTTTCAACTTTTGGATACGTTCCTCATAGCTTAAGCGGTCAAGCCGCTCAATCAACGCTGCCAACTCATCCAGCATGATTAGACGGTCACTGTCAGCTTTGAACAACTTTTGACGCAAGCATCCGATCTCTTCCACGTTTCCGCCTGTGCCCACACATAATTGAATTTTCTCATTCCCAATTTCGCAATCAATCCGGTAACGAATCCCCTGTACATATTCGCGGAGGAACTCACCAAAGGAAAGATTGGAATTATGCCTGGCATCCAATTTTTCCAACAAGCGGACTGTGCCCATCTGGAAGCTTTTGGTGGAAATTATTTTCTGCCCTGCGAAAATCATCACCTCCACACTTCCCCCGCCAATATCAATCAATAACGTGCGTTTATCCTTTAAATTTAACGCATTCGTTACTGCCAGATGGATGAGCCGCGCCTCTTCTTCTCCGCTGATCACTTCCAGCGCAATACCGGTGGCATTCAGAACTTCACTGATCAACAGGTCGTTGTTGGATGCCTCGCGTGCGGCACTGGTAGCGATGGCACGCATTTGTTGAACACCATAGGTGTCTGCCACATGTTTGAATCGCAGGAAGGCTTCTCTCGTCTGCTGGATGGTCGCTGGTTCCAGATATCCTTTGCTGAAAACGTCCTTACCCAGGCGTACCGGAATACGGATATTTTCCAGTGTTTTCGCATGCCAGGCTTCGTCTACTTCCCCCACCACCATACGCATCGCGTTTGATCCAACGTCAATCGCTGCAATCCTTGACATCAATTCATATCTTCAAACTACTGAATTCATTCATACCGGGGAAGGCTCAAGGCGTTCCCCGGTGACCATATAAACAACCCGTTCACAAATGTTGGTTGCACGGTCTCCCAATCTTTCCAGGTGGTGGGCCACCCACAATATATAGTTCGCAGGCTCTATGTTTCTGGCATCCTTTAGGATGATACTTATGGCATCGTGATATAGTTTTGTATACCATTCATCCACACGATCGTCGTCCTGAATGACAACTATGGCACTCTGTATATCCTCGTCAACATAAGTTGTCATGGCCGCATGGAGCATTTCTACCGCCCGTTCAGCCATCGAATATACATCTCGTAGAACGGCAGGTACGCTTAATCCTTCAGAGAGCAGGTTGATGTTCGCAATGCTTTTGGCATATTCGCCAATGCGCTTTAATTCCGTACAGATATCCAGGCTGGCAGCCAGCGTCCGCAGATCACGGGCGATGGGTTGTTGTGTCGCCATGAGCACGATGATGGACATCTCGATTTCATAGCATCTTCTCTTTATGAGAGTAGCATCTGAAAACACCTGCTGGGAACGATCCAGATCGTTTTCCGTCAAAGCCAGGACCGAGTCTGTGACTGCCTTTTCCACCATGCTGCTAAGCAAGAGGATCTCGTCTTTTATTTCCTGTATTTCCTGACTGAAGGTTTTTCTAAGCATGATTTATTCCAGTTTGATCATTGCGGGTCTGGTAACTATAACAAAGTGTAATTAACGTACCCAGAAGGGTGTGTTAACAATTTGTAAAGGAGTTCGGAGACAAGATGAATACAAAGCTTGTTTCAAGAAAAAGGCTGAATACAAATCCCACCATTTGTGTCAACAATATTCGCCATCCGTTACGCCGTCGCAAATTGAATAAGCGAGCTTACAAGAGTTTCTCATGTTTATTCTGTCAAGATTATATGAGAGTGTAAACGTAAACTCACCAGGGGATAGATAGCAAACCGGGCTTTATGTATGTTTGCGTCGGTAGCGTGGTGGAATCTAGATAGAGCAATCCCCGCTGGCTCAATTGGTCTGCTCATCTGTTCTTTAACCTCGAAATGCAAAACAGCGGCGTTGACCAACGTCGCTGTCCGCGAAAGGAGTAGAAGAGTGAATACACATGAAAATGGGATGAATGCATATCCCAGCTCGATATTGAGCCGCTTCACTGTTGAAGCATTATTCCAGAGATGTATCCAGGATGGGATAAGGCGCGATTACCGTTTGGTTAACGATCTCGGCAATCATCGAACATTTTGAGTCATAACAAACCCTTAACCATACAATAACCCAGGTTTCAATAACTATTAAGAAGTCAACCTTAAAATCAACTAAAAGATTCAGCAGTAGATCCTATCGCGAAAGCAAAAAGCGATTGAGCAATCATCACTTCATCGTGCAAATTAAAAATTAGCTGATACACATCTATCGGCGTATTCAAACTAGGGCTTGTGTCGGGAGAATCGATATGAAAAGTATTTACGCAATTCTTATCTTGTTTCAATTGTTGGCAGCTTTTCTCCAACGCGACAAGAATCAAATTGCCTATTTGAGGTATCTCTGGTCTAGCAGCTTTAGGGGCAGCGCTGCAGCGGGAGGCGGCGTCTCCCGTATCGGCTCTATCATGATGTCCAGAGAGACAAAACCTGATGACGTCAATCATGAATACCCTCTACTCCTGGAAAGATAATGTTCTCTTTATCCTTGAGTCCTTCTGATAGCAAGATATCCTAATCAGTCGATTTCAACAAATAGTCAAGGAAAAGAAACATCATGACAGAAAAGATCCTATTTATATGTGGTTCACTAAACCAGACCACCATGTTGCACAAGATCGCGCAACACATGACTGAATACGACTGTTACTTCACGCTCTTTTATGAGGATGGTATCGAGGATTTAGTTGGTAAGGCAGGGTGGTTGAACTTCACAGTATTCAAACCGAATGCTAATCTCGAAAATCTTCGCGCTGCTCTGCCAAAGCTCAAGCGGATCAACGATCTGATTTTATCCGTTTGAGACAATGCCATTGCCCTTGCCAATTCATGGATCAGAGAATCTTCCAGTGCTCGTTGGTCAGTCGGTGAATTGGTCGCGTTTGTATCATTTAAATTTGAAGTTATCATCTCAATGAGTAGGGCGTGTTGTGATTTCCCTTGGAAGGCTCGCGAATCAATTGATATGTTAATGCACCAAGAATCGCTCCCAGAAGGGGCGCAATCCAATAGATCCATTGTGCTTCCCAAATCCCGCTGACCAGTGCCGAACCAAACGAACGGGCTGGGTTCATGGAAGCGCCACTGATGGGTCCGCCCCATAACGCATTTACCATCACCGTTGCGCCGATATGGAATCCACACCAATCCCAGAGATCTTCGACAACCTGCCGCTCGTTCTTGTTTGGATGCCACTCGGCGCGTTGGGTGAAGAACTTGGCTGGAGAGGGTATCTTCACAAGAAACTGGATGAGCGGGTGAACGGACTGCTTTCATCACTGTTGGTCGGCATGCTGTGGACATTGTTCCATGTTCATTTTCTTGCACAGGGTTTCGTCTTCGTTTTCTTCTTTGCGCTTGTACTGGTTTCCCAATCCGTGGTGTTATACGCCTTCATCCGAAGTACAGGTTTCAGCGTGCTTCTGGCGACAATTTTTCACTGGGCTTTCAACCTAATCAACCTGACCATCCTTGATGTGATCTACGAGACAACCTATATGATGGTCAGCGGGATTGTTTGGGCAATTGCGGCAGCGGTAGTTGTCTTCATGAGACGAGACCTGTTTTTTCACCGAAGAACTAACTGAGCATGAAGCAGAAATTGTTATAGATCGAAGAAAGGATTCCATGAACTGGAATCCCTTCTTCGAAACTTCACGTTCTAGTTTAGCGTGTCTATTTGATAAACAGTTACCGTACCGCTAACTTCATTCGTCACGACAAGCAATGGTTTTCCATTCGGGCTTGACTCGGCAGACACAAAGGTCAAACCCTCAGGGGAAATATCCAGGTCGGCACGGACATACTCCACGAATACTGGGCTGGTAGGATTGCTCAGGTCATACACCAATACCCCACCGCCGGAGCGCTCCAACCCGACAAAGCCGTAGGTGACGCCATTGACAACACCCGTTGTTACGCCTTCGGGTTCAGGTCCCTTGTTATCACTGCGGGTATCCCACTGTGAAGCCAGACCGTCGTTAGCATTGAAAAAGGCAGGAGTCAGTGCTGCAGTGATTTGTTCAAGGTCATCACCGCTCTCGAAGACCTGTGAGCCATCAGCGGACAACACGCTAAAGGAGCGTCCACCAAACACGAAGATCTTATCGAAATCACCATCACCGTCCGTGTCGCCATTGACATTGGTGACAGTGAGTCGCCCAAGGTTGGCATTCGCTTTGAGCGTGGCGGCGTTCGGGAATGTAGTTGGATCCAAATTCAAAGCGCTGACACGCACTTCCTCGTTCGCGCGAGTATCGCCTTCATTGCCGGTTAACAAGTAGGTTTGTCCGTTCACTTCAAATGCTGAGATACCATCAGGCATATACATGCCGAAAACGGGCCAGTTTCCAATTTTGATCGCAGGCAGGTTCGAGCCCCCGTCGCGGTCACTCGGGTCGATCCCATCACCCGGCAAGTTATGATCTTTGTATCCAAGCGGAACAATATCCTGGAATGTGGCAGCGGGGATTTGAAGGATTGCAACTGAATTATTTTCCTGCAATGTAACCCATGCAGTTTTGCTATCTGCCGACACGGCGATATATTCAGGTTCAAAGTCCTGTGCGACGGTTGCGGCATCGGGGAAGATACGTACGCCTTCCGCAAGTAATTCTGTACGGCGATCATTATAGCTCTTGAAGGTTGCACTCTTCACAGTAGCTTTTTCAATGCCGCGTCCCACATCAATGATAGTCACAGAACCTTCAGGATCAGCGGTTCCAACACGTTCGCCTTCGTTGGCAACCAGAATGCGGTGACCATCCGGGGTAAAGATCACCATATCGGGTAGGTACCCTGCTTCGACGATCACCGGGTTATCCAGCGACGATGCACTGTCATACAAATAAACACTTCCTTTTTGGGTGTTATCGCCAGGAAATGGAACAGCAATCGCTACAATGCTATTCTTGACAGCCACACTTGTGGCATCGAAATAAAGTGTTTTGAACAGAGTGGGATTGGCGGGATCTGAAAGGTCCAAAACTTCCACATTAGCGCCTGCGCCCGTAACATACAAGCGCTTCATGGCGGGATCATAGGCTGAGATCTCCGCCCCAGTCGTATCATACCGTCCAATCCCTGATAGGTGGATGCTGTTACCGTTGGCACTCACTTTACCTTGTGCAAGCGGACCAAATGCCAGCCCCAGGACAATAAAGACCAAGACGAAAATGCTGACTGCTTTTGCCTTCATGATTCTCTCCTCATATTCATAGTGTGATAATTGTTTTGCTAGTATTGGAGAATTTTACACAACCGTTTTTAACAGGCAGTTAAGGGGTAGTTAATGGTTTGTTTCCCACAGTTACATTAAACGGCAATATTCCCGTTGTTTATTCTACACTTTCCTGTTTGAATTTTGCTAAAGCAAGTTTATTGTGAATGCCACAAATGATGTTCTGGTTATATATCCTGAATTTATGTCACAGCTTGATCGACTTTGTTTTTGCTCATCAAGTAGATGCCCACTACGATCATCCAGAGCAACCATAATAAACTGCCGTATAACCCAGCCCAGCTAATTACAGGGAAACCGGGAATCACCGTCGCGAAAAGTTCTGTTTGCGCGAGGATGAAAATTACGGATGCGATCCATCCGAGCCACGCGACCCATTTGGCGAAGAGTGGCGACTTATAAATGATGATGCTGATCATGCTCATCCAGAGGATAGTCAGGAATTGTCCCATGTGTTCTCCGAGAACGACTCCGCCATATTGATGCACGACCATGAACAAAGCGGAGAGCGATTCTTTCGTGGCTGCATCAGTTGTCGGGTCGGTATAGAGGCGGGCGATCACAGGGATGACAAAGACCCAGCGCAAGAGTCCAACGATCTGGACGATGCCGCCGATCACGCCGATGGTTGTCGTTGTTTCGAGAAAGAGATATTTTTCCCTTCCGAGAATCTGATTAAGCATGATCATGCCGAAGAGGATGGGTAGTCCGACCCAGGCAAAGGCAAGCCAGGTGTAAATGAGAGAGTTGCCGCCAGCCTGAAAGTGCGTGAGGATCTGATCGACAGGCGCACGCAGGATATCAGGGTAATCAAAGTTCATGATAAGGAGGGTGTAGGGGATGTTAATCAACACCGCACCGAGAACAAAGAACAGACCGGCAAGTTGGCGAAATTGTTTTGTTGACATTTGGTTTCCTTTAAACAAGATAGGGTTGCAACACTCGAAGCATGAGCTTCACACCGTTTTGCATTTCATTTTTATCCACACTGCGCCCGTTGACCTCAAGGTTGGTGAGCCAGAATTCACTGATCAGCCAGCATACTTCCTGAAGTTCATTGGTGGCTTGCAGTTCATCCGGAAGACGGATCACTCCCGCATCAGAGTACGCGGTAATCAATTCATGAAACCCAGCAAACCCACGCTGGCGGACGGCGAGAAAATTCGCGCGCAGTACGGCATCCTGGCGCAGGAGGGCAACCAGCTCGCGATAGGCAAAGCGATATTGCCAGATAATCTGATAATTGGTTTCAATCATTGCTTTCAGATCGTCCAATGTTGGCTGACGGTCTTGTGGAAATGGGAGACCTTTATCCCATGTATCCGATAAACGCTGGAACAGTCCGCGGATGATCTCCTGCTTGTTGCGGAAGTGGTAATAGAGATTGCCCGGGCTGATACCTGCGGCTTCGGCGATGTGATTGGTACTTACTTCGGTTGTCCCGCTTTTGTTGAAGAGACGCAGGGCGGTATCCAGAATTTTTTCAGGTGTGCTCATTTTTCAGTCCTTTAGAGTTTTTACTCTAATATTTTAGAGCAAAAACTCTAAAGCGTCAAGAGGGGGAGAATGCACTCCTAAGGAAAAACCCTTCCCACCCCGAAAAAAACCATATGCAGATAATATTCCCTCAAATGCCTGCCTGCAATCGGTGAGTGCCTTTTCACGCCATTTTTCTTCGGCGGGGAAATAAAGTTCTGAGAATTCGTGGTGGATCTTCTCTTCAGTGTTCTTGTCCCGCGCTCCGTACCAGTGAAGTTGACTCTCGAAGATCATCGTTCGCAAACTTCGGATACGCGCCAGTAGAGATTCACCATATGTACCGAATTCAAACGCACAGGCGAAAAGGTCTTTCTGACGGAATTTAGCATTCCGCAACTCGTAAAGTGTTCCGTTGGTTTAGGAAAATGGCCAGTGCAAAGAGGGGCAGGCCGATAAACAGGTTGATGACATCCCAGACAACACCTTCCCGGGCAAAGGAGGCAGGATCATAGCGATACAGACCACTCCCTTGGAAGACAGCTTGCTCTCCGCGTACAGTTGTGTATTCGATTGGTGAGCCTGGCGTTTGGTAAAAAATACCCGTGGTTGTGGCGACGAGCACCAGAAGAAATATTAATCCAGAAAGCAATGTTGAGTTTTTCATGATAAACACCTTTTATGATTAGGTATGGTATCGAAATTACGCTGCCGCGATACGATTGCATAAGGACTTGTTCTACCGGTCGGCGGAAAGAACGCGGCATGGGGTCAGCATAGCCGTAGCGGACCAGTAATTGTGGTTGATCGTTTTCGAGCCCTATGGCATTTTGGAACTGTCCGCGAATATCTGCTATTTCAATCGGCTGGTTCAAGAAAGCTGATTTGATGTTGAGCGAAGTCATCTTGAGTGCCATGCGCTCGTACACCTGTCCCGTGCGTACCCAGGCAAGCTTATCATCTGATTCCGTGGCAACGACAACTGCGCCGGAAGAACTACGCAGTTTTTTGGCATCCGTGTCCGCCTGCTGTTGTGGCTTGATGCCAGCCACAAACATCTGACCAAGCCAGCGTGGTACCTCCGGGTTTCCTGAACAGGATGAGTACAAACCATTCAGTGATGTCAGGGCTTCCTTCTTGTTGAAACGCAGCCAGTGAATTAACTCATCGAGAAAATCTCTGTCAGCATACTGGCTCAGATTACCCTGGTTGACATATTCCAGAACTGTCTCTAATTCAATCTGGTTTGTGACAAAATGTAACGCCACCCCTGGTTCCAGTGATAAAGCCTGTATTTGGTCGAGGTCACTGTTCGCGACAGTTTTTCCGTCATACTCCGAGCGGGTGTTCTGACGCAGGGGGATGGCGTCGAACAATGGACTATTACTCTGCGGGGCATCCGATGTGAAACGAACGTGGATGAAATCCTCTGCCTCCGGATAGGTCACTTCGGGTGCGTATCCCGTAGCACGTGCCGCGACTAACAGGTTTTCCAACGCACAGCCCAGACTGACCCAAAGTTCCCGATCATGAGGGTCAACGACTGAGAGACGGCGGACATAATCCGGATGGATTTCGATACCATTTTCCTTTATGGCAAATTTCCAGGGTTGGGTATTGTGCCCGTTTGCCGCAAGCGTGGCGTAACGAATCAATTCCTGCATTTGTGCTGACTTGGCAGACTCCTTTTCAAAGGGTTTGCGCATATCGGCAGCCTGCTGATCATAATTCAGCCAGGGTGCATACTCAAAAAGAACATAACTGCCGGTGGCGGTCACGCCAGCAACAGCCAGAAACTTTAGAAAATCACGGCGATTCATGGTTGGACGAGATTGTGTTTGATTCACAGTGCAGCTCCTTGTGAAGGGGTGATAATTTTCTGGAGATTCATCTATCTTTCCTTTACATTTACATTTTCAAATTTCCACAAATGCCGTGTCACAATTTCGTGTTGTGAATTTTGAATACCGGAACCTGCGGCGCTATGTTTTCAAAGGAGATGAGAGGTGCGTCCTTATCCACCGGAATATGTGGCCTCGCCCCTGGGGCAATCTGTAAATATGCCTTGATAATCGCCGCTTTTTCTTGGACATCCGCCTTCTCCAGAATTACTTGTTCGCTCTGGCCATGTCGAAGAGTTGCCCTACCACCAGCCGCCCTGATATTTTGTACCCAGTTTGCTGCCTCTCCCAACATGGAAACGAGATATCTTTCCTTGTTCACAACTACCATGACAAGCGGCAAGCTGATCGTTTTTCCTGATTTCCTGCCTATTACCTCCAACGTAACCAGATAGTTTGGGGATACTCCCAACGCGTGGAGGATTGCCCAGCCTTTATTTAAAATTTGGGCTAATGCGTTTGGGTGGCCGCCTTTATACAACCATTGTTTTAGTGACATATTTCCTTTCATGACAAATCACTCATAAACCACATATAGGATGTACGGGGGTTAACCTGCAAGGTTGCCAAAGTCGAATCTCCGTCCATTTATCAAGGTCTTCTTTGTCGCAATTAAAGAAAATGTCTGTCGTTCATAGGAACAACCGATATCGTTTATGCAACTACACTAATTGGAAAAACCGTCTGTTATGGATTGGTTAACTTATAACGAAGGTAGATCCTAGGGGATAGCCCAGATAAGGATTCCCATAGACTCCATCTTGGAATTTTTCAAAACTTTATTCAAATGTTAACTGCCTCTTAAAAAATTGTTCAAATGCCAACTGTAAAATGACCTCTGGTTTATCCAATAAACAATCAGACAGAGGAGATCAAAATGCAACTCACAAGAAAAGCCGTTTACAGTATTTTGCTTGTAGTGATATTGACACTGACCACCGTGGGATCGGTTCTGGCAAACTCGATCACCGGCCCAAACAGTTCGCAATCCCCCTACATCGTTCGCAGCCAGCCAGGAGTGGCAACGAAATCCATTTTCACGGTAGGCGACGCTGCCAATTTCAAATCAGATGGCGTGACACCGTACCGCATGGTCGGCATCCCGGATGGGTTAGGCGCGTTTGATAATGGGGATGGAACCTTCACCCTGTTGATGAACCATGAACTGGGCAATACCGTTGGTATCGTACGCGATCATGGCTCCAAAGGCGCGTTTGTTTCCAAGTGGATCATCAACAAGGAAGACCTGTCGGTTATTAGTGGACAGGATCTGATTCAAAACGTGATGGTCTGGAACAAGACCACATCCCAATATGAACCGGCGACTGTGGCACAAAAGACGTTTTCCCGCTTCTGTTCTGCGGACCTGGCAGCTGTTTCCGCCTACTATGATTCCTCCAGCGGACTCGGCTACAACGGACACATCTTTATGACTGGCGAAGAGAGTGGTGTGGAAGGTCGCGCCTTTGCACACTTGATGGATGGCATCAGTTACGAACTTCCCCGCCTGGGCAAATTCGCCTGGGAAAACTCCATCGCCAATCCTGCCACAGGTATTCAAACTGTTGTGGCGGGCACCGACGATGGAACGGGCGGACAGGTTTATTTCTATGTTGGAAGCAAGACCAATTCCTCCAATCCTGTGGAAGCGGCTGGTCTAACCAATGGCAATTTATTCAGTATCAAAGTGAGTGGTCTGGATGTTGAGACAAACAGCACCGTTTTGAATGGCGCCGTTCCATTCGCGGCATACAACTTCGGGGATGTTTCGTCTTTGACTGGTGCGCAACTCGAAGCAGCCAGCAAAGATACCTCCGGTTCCTTCCGGGTAACCAGTTTCCAGCGTCCGGAGGATGGCGCGTGGGATCCGAACAATCCGAATGATTTCTACTTTGTGACCACTGCCAGTTTTACCGGAAACAGCCGCTTGTGGCGTGTCCACTTCAATAACCCGGCAAATCCTGCTGCGGGTGGAACCGTGGAAATGCTGCTCGATGGTAGTGAAGGTCAGAAGATGATGGACAACCTCACCATCAACGATCGTGAGCAGGTCATCATTCAGGAAGACCCTGGCAATCAAGCACATATTGCAAAGGTTTGGCTTTATGACATCGCAACCGACGAGCTGACAGAAGTTGCCCATCATGATACTGAACGCTTCACCCAAAGCGCTTCCGCTTTCCTGACCCAGGATGAAGAATCATCCGGCATCATTGATGTCTCCTCCATCCTGGGTGAAGGCTGGTATTTGTTGGTACAGCAGGCTCACTTCAATATCGGTGATGTCGAACTGGTGGAAGGCGGACAATTGCTTGCTTTACATATTCCCCCCGGCAAGAAGTTTAAGTAAGAGTAAGCTGTCTGCCGTAACAGGGCAAGCTACTTGAAATGTTATGCGATCGCTCTGCGCCTTGGATGGAAATCCGTCCAAGGCGCAGAGTTTTTTGTTCAAACTTGATAGATGCTTTCCTCTATCTAGCGCGATGCCTTGAGCAAGCTTTAACCAAATGCTAACAATTTATAAGAAGTACATTGATTAGAATAACAGGACTTGCCCTAATGGAGGCTGAATGAAGAAAGTTTTATTTTTGTGTACCGGAAACTCTTGTCGTTCCCAAATGGCAGAAGCCATCGTCAACGCACGGTTGGGAGGGGAATGGCAGGTAGTGAGCGCTGGAACTAAACCGGCAGGGTATGTTCACCCTAAAGCTTTGGCAGTACTGTCCGAAATTGGAATTCAACATGCCGGCAGGTCCAAATTTGCAGATGAATTTCGCGGGGAGGATTTCGATCTGGTGGTAACGGTTTGTGACTCAGCAGCCGAAGAATGTCCCGTCTGGATCGGAAAAGGAAAACGGGAGCACCACAGTTTTCCGGACCCCGCCAAGGCAGAAGGAACCGAAGAGGAAGTGATGAACGTTTTTCGTTCCGTGCGTGATGATATTGAAAAAGCAATGATCTCATTGCTTCAACCACAATCTTAGTGCTCAGTAAAATGATACGTAATCAGTATCACTGGTATAACAACACAGCCTCAGCAGACTCAAGTCCATTATAGATTGGAATGATCGTAGGGATACCAGTAACCTCCAGCACATTCTTTACTTCAGGGTTTGGGTTCAGCAAAACCATCCGCCCATTGCGGCTAGCAATAGATTTGGCATTCATGACCAACAGGCGTATGCCGATAGATGCAAGAAACTCCACCCCGGTGAGGTCAATCAGGACGCGAGGGCTTTCGCCTGCACAATACCCGCTAAATTTCGTTTCTATTACTCCTACTCCGGTAATATCCAACTGACCGGTCAGTCTTATCAATCGAATACCGTTTTCAAGCTCGCTATATTGAAGTTCCATATCTGCACCTATCCATGAAAGTTTAAGTTTATTATATTTAGGACTTACGCAGTTGGAAAAGAATGATTAAACTGAGGGAGTGAACCCTCGCAAAGTAGACGAATACGATTACATCCAGTTTCTGTTAGCCGCTCAACGAGTATTCAGTACAGTAGAAGCCTCAAAAGTAGTTTCTGGTGAGAATGCTGCCCCTGCGCATGACGCCTATACGCGTCTGCTACAACGCATTCCGCCGGATAGTCAAGCGCTCTGGCAAGAAGTGGAGCCTCTCGTAATGAAAGCGACAGGTGTGTTGGTGATTGACGATACTACGATTGACAAACCCTACGCTGAAAAAATGGCAATGGTGAGCAGTCATTGGTCAGGCAAGCATCATGCGGTGGTGATGGGCATCAATCTGATTTCACTATTGTGGACGGACGGTCATGCCCATGTGCCTTGCGATTTCTGTTTCTACAACCATAGCCAAGATGGTTTGACTAAAAACGATCACTTTCAGAACATGTTGAGGGCAGCCCAAGAACGTGGTTTCCAGCCAGAGTTAGTTGCTTTTGACAGTTGGTATAGCAGTTTAGAAAACTTGAAACTGGTTCGTAATTTTGGCTGGCATTGGTTGACACAACTCAAGAAAAATCGATTGGTTAGTTTGGACAAGTCAGGCAATCGTCAAGTATCGGACTGGCTCATTCCATCCCACGGACAGAAAATGCATTTGAAAGGCTATGGCTGGATCAAAGTTTTCAAGACAGTAGCCAAAGACGGCTCGTTTGAATACTGGGCCACCAGCCAACTCGACATGACTTTGGAAGAATGTGCTTTTCGCGCTTTGCATGCCTGGCAGATTGAAGTCTATCATCGCGGTCTGAAACAGAACACCGGTGTGGAACGAGGTCAGTTTCGCTTACAAAATGCGCAGAAAAATCATATTGCGCTAGCTATCCGAGCTTTTGTCCGTTTGGAAGTCTATCGTTTGAAGACAGATATCTCTTGGTTTGATGCCAAGCAAGTCATCATCCGACAAGCAATCCGTGCTTACCTCAAAAACCCAACTTATATCCTTTCGGCAACTGCGTAACTCCTAATATTAACTTCAGAACTTTCCAGTGTTAACAACAGGTTATGGTTTTGGATATGTCTAAAAATTGACAGCCAGCCATTTTGGATAGAATGAAGAAAACCCCAACTCCAATTATGATATAGTTTATTCAGCCCTGTAGTGAATGCAATTTCTCACGTGGAATGAACTTGCTAATGCCAGATACCATACTTGTTGTGGAAGATGAACTTGCCTTGCGCGAAACGCTTGTGTATAGCCTCAAGAAAGAGGGCTATACAGTCGATGCGGTTAGCGATGGACACTTAGCCGTGGAGACGGCGCGAAAACTCAAACCCGATCTCATTTTGCTAGACCTGATGCTTCCGGGATTGGATGGCTTCGAAGTCTGCCGGATCCTCCGCAAGGAAATGATCACCCCCATTCTGATGCTGACCGCCCGTGACGATGAGGTGGATCGTGTGGTGGGATTAGAGGTTGGCGCAGACGACTACCTGACCAAGCCGTTTTCGATGCGGGAGTTGCTGGCACGCGTCAAGGCGCAGTTTCGCCGCTCGCGTTTATTACAGGAGGAATTGCGAAAAACCGGCGGACCAAAGGAAAAACCGCAGAAGCTTGTTTTCGAGGATCTGATCATCAACATGGCGAGACGTGAAGTCACCTTGAATGAGGAAGTGCTTTCGCTTCAGCCGCAGGAATACAACCTGCTTTTGTTCTTCGCGGAGCACAAGGGTCAAATGCTTTCGCGCGAATTCATTTTGGAGCGGCTTTGGGGCTGGGATTACGTGGGGGACAGCCGAACCGTGGATGTTCACGTGCGCTGGCTCAGGAAGAAAATTGAACAGGATACCAGTCAGCCAAAACGGATTATCACTGTGCGAGGAGGAGGGTACAGGTTTGAGGGGTAAATATTGAAGATCATATAGGATGCTGAGACGCGTTTGATTTCGGATTCTCGAAAGAATAACAAACTTCCTTTTTACAAAAGTCCGTATCTGAAAGCTACTCCCACATCGGACGTTATCACTTTTTATCCATGACCCCGGAGATGTTTCGGGCTTTTGTTTTTAAATGTTAACCTACTCTTAAATTGTTCTTGATCGTCCATTAAAGACCCTTAGGTACACTTTTAGGGTAATAAAAGGAAAATAAACTATGGAAACGATCATACTTTCATTCATGATTACAGGATTGTTCACTGTTTTTGCCGTGGACACTCTTCAGAAACGCCGCAGATTTCTGCGTGAAGGCAAATAATGACAAAGCACATTCTTGTCACAAATGATGATGGGGTCAACGCACCGGGCTTGTTCGCACTGGTGCAGGAAATGCGAAAGTTGGGAAAAGTTACAATTCTTGCGCCCGACAGAAATTGGTCCGGAGGCGGACATGTGAAAACACTAGATCGCGCGTTACGGGTCAAGGAGGTCCGGCTCGCCGATGGTACACAGGCGTTTGCCAGCGACGGCGCTCCCTCCGATTGCGTCGCCCTTGCCACACTTGGTTATTTCAAGGAGCCAATTGATCTGGTTGTGTCTGGCATCAACGCCGGTGCCAATCTGGGACATGATGTCACCTATTCAGGAACAGTCACTGCCGCGATGGAAGCTGTGATCGCAGGAATTCCAAGTGTTGCCGTTTCACTGGAAACGGTTGATGGGTATCTCGGTGAAGTGGATTACGGACCAGCGGCGCGGGCAGCAACGAAGGTTGTTCGACAGGTGATTGAGAACGGACTATCGCACGAGATCCTGCTCAATGTCAATGTGCCTTTCCTCATGGATGAGAAAATCCGAGGCATTGTCCTCACACGTCAAGGCTTACGTGTCTACCATAGCCGTCTGGATGAGCGCGTTGATCCACGCAACAAACCTTATTACTGGATTGGTGGGGATGCGCCAACCGGTGTACCCGAGCGCGGCACGGATGTGGGAGCGCTTGCTGAAGGCTTTGTCTCGGTCACTCCACTTCAACTCGATCTTACTGCCTACCGAGCCTTGACCGACTTGAATACCTGGCAATGGGAAGATGCTCATCATGAAACAACGGTGATGGATAGCAAATTAACACTTTTTCGTACAGATTGAGCCTCTTGTTGTGATTTCGTTTCGGATTCGCTAAATATATTAATTAAAATCAACACCCCCGTCTACCTTACACTGGGTGTTCAATTAAGATATCGGCTGACGACGGCATTATAGAAGGCGTTTTCTTCAGGGGATGAGACACAATTCTTGAGCACGCTGTTCATCAGATTCCGAGTTTTCCGTAGACTCGATCTCCCGCTTCACTATCTCCTGCTCCTGTAGAGTGCGACTCTATTGTTTCGACAGGTTCAACGCCAATTATGAAACTTCTCAAAAACAATTAATCATTTCCAAAAATAATACTATTGCACCTTATCCGTTGGCGAGGACGAGACATCCAAGATTCTATTTTTTCCTTCCAACTGAAAGAATGTAGAGTATCCCGATGAAACAAGAAATCTTCCTTTGATCGATATGCTTCACAAATAACAAAACATGTAGGGTCTTCGTCACTTTGTAAAACATCATATCTGACGTTCCCTTTTTCCTGACGAGTTGTAGAAGCATGTTCACGAGTAATAGTCAAGAAATCAGTTATGTTTTCTGACTTGACATGGATTGTCACGTACAAAACGTACATATTCCTCCGAGTCGCAACTTCAGTGCAGGACAAACCTGATTGAAAATCAATTTTTTACTTCTCCTCCACAATCCTAACTTCACCATCCGTCAACCCATACAATTCATACACGAGACGATCAATCCTCCCATCCGTGGACTCGATCTCCCGTCCCAGCGACTCTTTCTCCTGCGGCATACGCGGACAGTACTTAGGCAATTTCAGTATGCTCCCTCTGTTTGGATGGACAGTGTTGATCGGCATACGAACAATAGACACAACAAATTCCCGCCTTGGGACGAAGGGCTGCACCGCAACTGGTGCACTGATATAAAACGACTCAGCTATCAGGCGGCATTTGCTCGGTTTTGGCAAATCCGCATTGCGGACAGGTGATGGTGGCAGTCAGTTCGATCATATGATGTAGATGACTGTCACCTCTCTGTTCTTTCGCAATGGACTTATCTTTCCCTATCCGCTATCTTATAGAGAAATCATTTAAACAACGGACAAATGGCAGTATAGCCATACTTGTCCAAGAATGAAGAGCTGCACTTATCATCCCATCAGGATTTTTGTTCGGTATTGCAATGCCTCTGCCAAATGCAGAGATTGTATCTCTTCACTCCCGGCTAGGTCGGCAACCGTCCGCACGAGTTTCAGGATGCGGTGATAGGCACGCGCCGATAGATTCAGCTGCGTCATCGCCGCGCGCATCAGACTCTGACCTTCATCCTGCAATTTGCAATATTGTCGTATCTCACCCACGCGCATATCAGCGTTCGCAACGATATTCGATGATTCGATCTTCGCAAAACGTGCCAGTTGAATATTGCATGCAGCTTGTACTCTAGCTCGAATGGATTCCGATGTCTCCCCCATCCGATCCCCGCTTAGCTTTTCATAATCCACACGTGGAACCTCAATATGAATGTCAATACGTGTACTGTTTTCTAACATCGTGACTCCCCCTGTTCGAGAACATCGTGCGCCCTACCCATATCTGACAGCTCGATGCTGAACCTTGCGCCAGGCTGAGATGGCTTCCTTGCACATGAGATCAAGATACTCCCGGAATCTCATCGTGCAATTTTGCAATCCTTTGATCGGCAAGGTTTTGATAACAACTTTATCCTTGTACACATTCAATGTCCGTTTTTGTCCATCAACCCAAATCACAACGACTTGCCCTCGACGACTTTGTTGAACGTAGTAGGTCTGGTTGCCCAATTGGAAACACCCTTTGGAATCCACCTTTCGTTTATAGGTCTTGCCAGTCTGCGCCATCAACCAACGATCCGGGTCAACGGTTTCCAGCACACGTGTTAGATCAGGCATCTCGGGAAACTTGACATGCGGTGGCTGATTGCCACAGGTGATGGCTTGGTTGGGTCTTTCAAAATTGTAGAACTGGACATAGTGCTTGTTAACTTCAACAGTATTGGGCAGATCCGTGGGATGCTCCACTAACTGGCATTCGTATTTGAAGTTGCGATGATAGCGCTCGACAAAAGGATTTTTTTCAGGATGTCGAGGTGGACAAACCCGTGGCTCAATTCCCAAGCATTGCAGAAAACGCAGCATCGGCGAGGGAAAATCCTTGGCAGTCCAACTCCCTACCCAGCGCGTATCGCGGTCAAGGCGAATGCGATCTGGACAACCTGTTTCCTGCAAAATATCGGCAACTGTGCGGAGCGCTGTTTCAGCGTTGTAGTCACTGGCAGGCTCTGAAGCAACTACAGCTGAGGAACCATGATCAACCAGATTGAGGATTTCGACCACATGTTGCTGTTTGCCTTCCGGCTCAGACGGGACGGTACTGACGTCATGAAAATCCATTCCCCATTCCACCCCTGGTGCGGGTCGCTCCTCTGGCTCGGCAATTGGCGCCAAGGGGCGAGGGATTCCGTGGTGTTTATCAAGAATTTTCCATACCGTACTCGTGGAACTCGGCAGTTTCGCACCCTTATCTATCAACGCTTGTTCTTTGCTCAAGTAATACATAATCGTCAGGGGACCTGGAACCCGCCCCAATGGCTGTGGCGGGTGATCGCGAATATCAAGAATCTTGTTCACCACTTCTTCGGCTATTGAAGATGGAAGTTTATGGGGTACTCGCGAGCGTCCGTTCAGAACTTCGCGGTCCTCCAAGGAAGCTTGACGAATTCGCTTTAGCCACTTCCTGACCCAGGCTTCCGATCGCCCTACTTCTTTTGCCATTTTCTTCCGACTCCAATTCGGGTGTTCAAACCATACCTCCCTTAATTTGCTGCGATCCACTATCCATTCTTCTTCCATGGCGACCTTCCTTTTTTATCAGGATACACCACCAGATATGGGTAGGGCGCACGATGTTCTCGAACAGGGGGAGTCACGATGTTAGAAAACAGTACAATACGGTCCAACAATGGCCCCGAGATCCATTTCTGATATTTCGTAACGACAGCAGGCGCACACCCACAGGCCTTTTGTGGGTCATTTAACCATCCGCATGGACAGGGATACACACAATCGGACACCTTTTTCCTGCTCTGTTAGAAAGAAGAGGTTGAATTTGAGGGCTAGTTTCAAACATCTATGTTAACCAAGTCACAACTGCTAATATTTACAGCAAACTGGAAGTAACGAAACACACTCAAGTTCTTTCCAAAGTCCGACTCTTGGACTTGATCCCATAATTTCTCCCCAATCTAAGTTAGCACTTTAATAGCACTTCGGTGCCATGACGACAGGGTCATATCCCGCTATAGTATGCGCATGTTTGAGTTCCAATCATATTTATCCAGAAGATCGAGGTACATGGACTCGAAAAACTCCATCTAAACAGAAAATCATCGTTGCCAATCGTAATAACGTATCTGACAGCTTTATCACTCCAGTAGTGCCTTCCTGATAGAAACAATAAAACTATGAACATTTCTCTTGATGAAACCAAAATTAATGAAGTCAAAACCCAACTAAGCCTTCTTGCTAATACACTACTTGACGCTCTTGAAAGCAACGACCAGGCGAAAGCCTTCATTGCTCAGCAAGCGCTTACTGGTGCAGTTAATACGCTTTGGAACGAGGCGGAAGTTATCGATATCGAGCCAAAAGTCAAAGCGATTTCTCGGTTGGTTGCAGGCTGGGCAATGACCGAACTGCCAAATCAAATCAAAGACCCGGCGAATAACGCGGCAATCAAACGCGAATTAAAGCTCTTTCAAAGATCCCTGATGATGTTTAGCTAACATCGGTTCATCCTTGAATCAGAAGCACATTTTCCCGAAGGTTACTAACGTCGCGCATGAAAAAATGTCCAGCTTTTGTCTTGGGAGGTGGAGGGATGCGTGGCGTCATGCAACATATTTCTTTGAGGAGCTTATCCACTATCCAAACATTGGATATCAGTACTCATCGCGGATTCTTCAAGATTGGTTATGAAATCGTGCAGCAAAATTACACATGGTCTGCAGAAACAGATCGAATGGAGTTCTTTGAATCTTATGAATGAAGATATCCAGCGCGAATTTCCACAATTCGGTTCCAGACGTGAGACTCGTCCCGCCGTCATACGAGCGAAACGACACCCAGGAATCGCTTACGATGCCATCCCTGCATCGCTCATAGACAGCGTCATTGAGCCTGGAGATGGCAATTATCAACGCGTGAAATCAACATTTTTCCGCGGGGGAGCGCCCGGCATCGTCTTTCAAGTAAATAACACCGAGCAGGTCGTCGAGGCGCTTGCGTTCGTCCGCTCGCATCCTCATCTGCCGCTTGGCATCCGCAGTGGAGGGCACGGCATCAGCGGCCGGTCCACAAACGATGGAGGCATCGTCATCGATCTGTCCCGGATGAACAAGATCGAAATTCTGGATGAGTCGACTCGCCGCGTCCGCATTGAACCGGGAGCGCGCTGGATGGATGTCGCTTCCACCCTGGCTCCCTATGGTTGGGCGCTAAGTTCCGGTGACAACGGTGGTGTTGGGGTTGGCGGACTGGCAACCTCCGGAGGGATTGGCTTGTTTGCGCGCGCCCATGGACTGACAATTGATCATTTACGCGCCGTCGAAATGGTGCTGGCAGACGGATCGGTTGTACGCGCCAGCGAGCAGGAGAATCAAGATCTCTTCTGGGCTGTCCGAGGCGCCGGCGCCAACTTCGGCATTGTGACTTCCTTTGAGTTCCAGGCAGCTGAGAGTGGCAATGTCGGCTGGGCACAGTTGATTCTCGATGCGAGTGATATCGCGGGCTTCCTCCAAAAATGGGGAACTGTCCTCGAGAATTCGCCGCGCGATCTGACCAGTTTCCTCATTCTCAATCCACCTCGTCAGAGTCAGCCCGCCGTTGCCTACGTGATGGCGGTTGTTAATTCGGATGACCCAAAAACGATCCGCAATCGCCTTCAACCCATCGCCGAAATCGCGCCGATGTATCGCCAGCAGGTGGAGATCACTCCCTATGCCAGCATTCTGACAAATGCACAGGGCGGCGACCACAATGGACAGGGTGAGCCTGCCTCGCGATCTGGTTCTCTTGAACACATCACACCGGAGTTCGCTGTTGCAGCTGCCCGGTTGATCCAGTCTGGTGTGACATATTTCTTCCAGATCCGCTCAATGGGTGGGGCTGTATCAGATGTGCCTGTCGAGGCGACTGCCTTTGGCAGTCGTTCCGCCAACTTCGAAGTCACAGCAGCGGGAACCAGCCGTGAGCGTTTGAATGACGCCTGGGACAGCATGCATCATTACTTCTCCGGGTTGTATCTGATCTTCGATACCGATCAGCGGCCCGAGCGTCTGCAAGATGCATTTCCGCCCAAAACCATAGAACGTCTTCGTGAGCTTAAGTCGCGCTACGATCCGGAAAATATTTTTCGCGATAACTTTAATATCGCGCCTCGGCCGAAGAAAGAAGGGTTCCGTGAGTAATCAAATGAAGAACACGAATGGATCTCATCCTAGACCTTATGGTCATGGTCTTCTCTTTGGCACATTTATCACACCGGTTACCCAGCCGGCGACGCATGCGGATGAACTTGCTGCTGTCGCCGATCACGCCAGGCTGGATCTGGTGACCTTTCAGGACCATCCTTACCAACGGAGTTTCACGGTACATGGACATTGTTGTCCTTTGCCGCGTCGCGCATAAAAAACGTCTAGCCTTTGTTTTGGGAAGTGGAGGGGTGCGTGGCGTCACGCCACATATTTCTTTGAGGAGCTTACCCACTGTCCAAGGATGGATTTCAGTGTCCATCGCGACTTGTTCAAGATTGGTTATGAAATCATGCAGCAAAAATTCAAATAAATTTCGATATTAATTTGCGAGGTATCCTTGTCTAAAATACTTATTCTTGGCGCAATGGGCTCTCTTGGCAGACACGTTGTCCAACAGGCAATTTCAGCGGATCATGAGGTCTCGGTAATGGTGAGAAGACTACAGAACGTGCCAGTAGAAGTTAGAAAGAAAGTCATTATATATGAAGCTGATATAGCAGAAATGTCTACGTTTGCTTTGGCAACCATCTTTCGAAATCAGGATGTAGTGATTAACACGGCAGGCAATGTGGCGCAGGGACGGACCTTTACCGACCTCATAGATCACATCGTGACCAGTCTCGAATCGATACCTGAAAAAGAGAGACCTGTCTCCTGGTTTTTGGCAGGGGCAGCATTGCTTGATATAGATGAAAGTGGTCGAAGAGGCGTCGATCTCCCGCTTGTAAGTTCAAGGTACTGGCCTCATCGCGTAAATTTTGATCGAATCTATCAAACAACCCTCGACTGGCGAATCTTGTGCCCAGGACCGCTGGTTGACCAGCCACCTATAGGTCTGGATCGAATGCGGTTCTCCTTGGAACGATTGCCGGTAGCAATGCCTGCGCTTTCTGAGATGATCGTTCCTTATGCCGATGCAGCGTCGTTGATGATTGCAAACATCACTCTCGATAATGAGATGTCTCGCCATCGAGTTGGATTGGCTTTACCTGTTGGTATGCGGGGATAGAGAAAAGAGTGGGCGCCAAACAGAATTAGCACTTTAATGGCACTTTGGTTTCATGACAGTCGTTTCTGTCACGGATATGCTTGTCCAAAATGCTTGAAGGAGACTGAAGATGAATATCGCATTATGGATTGCACAGGGGTTGCTCGCCGCCATGTATTTGATGGTAGGGAGCATGAAGGCTTTTCAACCTCCCATGGTACGTGAGAACCCACGGATGACCTGGGCGCACGGCCGGCCGGATAATTATATCCGCTTTGTTGGGACAACTGAAGTGCTTGGCGCGCTGGGACTTATTCTGCCGCTGGTAACCGGTATCCTGCCGTGGTTGACCGTTCTCGCGGGGATTGGACTTACGCTGGTTCAACTGCTGGCAATTTTCACAGAGCATTTGCCGAAGAAGGAATATGAAGTTATTCCTCTAAATATCGTATTGCTAGCGCTCGCTGTATTTGTGATCATTGGGCGCTGGACACTGTTCTCGTTGTAAATCTAAATCAAAGGATTTCGGCTACTGATTGGCGGGTATTAGGCTGCTCTCTTAACCCGCGAAAAAGTGCAAAAGATCTTGAATGACCTGCACGAGCGAGGTGAACTTGAAAAAGATCAAGTAGACCAACTCACCATATCATGGGTTTGTGTTGCTCATATGGGCCGGGCTGTTTACCCTGGTCTAGTATCTTATATCGAATTGGCACCGTCAATTCGATACGCTGATATCCAATTCCAGGCGCGCTACCTGCACGCTGCCTGTCAGTCGAGGTGAGCACACTCAACCACTCCGTTTAGAAAACAAGGGGGATTTTTAACCAAGAATGTGGTTTAATGAGGACATTCGGCACTTAACAATTTTTGTCCAATATTGCAGAGTCAATAAGGTATAAGGATTGAAATGTCCTCACGTCCCATTACCGAACTAAGTACGCCTCTTTTAAAGACCAAGATCTTTCCTCCCCGCCTGCCGGGAGAGTTCATCCACAGGCCTCGACTAACGGATCGAATCAATCAGGGGGTGAAGTGTCCACTGACGCTTATCACGGCGCCGGCTGGCTTTGGAAAAACAAACCTCCTGATCGAATGGACAAGAGAAACGAATCTGCCCGTTGCCTGGCTGACCCTCGACCGCGACGATAACGAGCTCAGCCGCTTTATCCGCTATGCAATTGGCGCCCTCCAGATAGTCGAACCAGGATTGGGGGAGGAAGCAATAGATCTGCTCGCATCTTCCCAGGGTGATGGATGGAAAACTGGATTGACGCTGTTAATCAACGAGCTTGCTGCTTTCCCAAAGGAAGTAATCGTTGTGCTCGATGATTTTCATGCTCTGGAAAATTCGACGATCCTTCAGAGATTCGACTTCTTTCTCAAACATGCCCCGCCCAATTTACACATCATCATTGCCAGCCGCAGCGAGCCAGAAGTGGATCTGGCTTTTCTGCGCGCCAAGGGGCGGGTGGTCGAACTGGGAGTCGATGATCTGCGTTTTACTGACCCGGAGGTCGTGCAGTATTTTCAGCGGGCGATCGGGCTGGAGCTTCCTCCCGAAACCGTCCAGGCGCTGGAGGAACGCACGGATGGCTGGATCACTTCATTGCAAATGGCGGCGATCTCTCTCAAGGGTCAGGCTGATCCGGCGACCTTGCTAGCCAACCTGCAAGGCAAGTCGCATTACCTGTCGGATTTCCTGGCGGAAGAGGTACTGGACCGCCAGCCAGGAGAAATCCGCCAGTTCCTGCTGCGAAGTTCTATTTTAGAGACCCTCAGCGGTCCGCTGTGCCAGGCAGTCGTCAAGCCAGACGCCCAGGCAGGGTATGGCATAATCATGTTGAACCGCCTCGAGCATGCCAACCTGTTCCTCATGGCTCTCGATGAAAAACATGAGTGGTTCCGTTTCCATCCACTGTTTGCCGATTTTCTGCGCCAGGTGGAGGCGGAAGTCAATCCGGCTGAGATCCCGGAGCTGCATAAGCGTGCCGCGATGTGGCTCGAAGGGAACGGTAACCTGGACGAGGCTTTTCGCCACGCGCATGCATCCCGGGATGTGGGATGGGCCTCAGCGATCATCGAGCGTAACGTCCAAACCATGATGAACATGGGCGAAATGTCTGCGCTTGCTCGCTGGATTGGCAAGCTGCCAGAGGAGATCACCCACAAACGCCCGCTCCTCAGCCTGGGTTATGCCTGGGCGCTGATCGTAACGCACCAGTTAGACCTCGCCCGGTACTGGCTCGACGATGTGCAGCGATCAGTCGAGCATCTGGAAAAACAAACAAAGGAAGCGCCACCTCCCGAAGAGATGGAAACCAGCGATGTTGTTGAAAATGTCGATTTGGCGGGAATTCGCGGTGGATTAGCGCTCTGTCAATCCTACCTGGCGATGTTGAGCGGCGATTTGGAACAGGCCGCCAAGTTCTCCCGGCAGGCAGCCAGCTATCTTCCGGAGGAGAACGTATATCTCCGCAGCCTTATTGCACTGGATGAAAGCATCACCTCTGTCATGTCGGGCGACACGCAGAAAACGATCGAGTCGTTGCGCGTTACGGCGCGGATCGCCAGGCAGGCGAATAATCTGTCTGTGATGATCATTGCGGCCTGCGAAGTCGCTATTATGCAAGTGTTTCAGGGCCAGCTCAGCAAAGCGTGGGAAACCTTACAAAAAGCACAGTATGTAGCCACCGGACCAGACGGGAAGCCTCACCCACTGTCCGGATTTATCGATATTAGGTTCGGCGAGATTTTGTTCGAACGCGGCGTAGTAGAGGAAGCACGCGACTACCTGGAGCGCGGCTGCCAAGCTATCAAGTCTATATGGTATCTCGGCAGCCTGGGTGGAATGACCGCCCTAGCTCGCCTGCGCCAGACCATGGGGGATATTTCCGGCGCGCAGGAAATCGTCGAGGAAATCGCGCGCATGGCTCTCCGTTCGGACGCCAGCCAGTGGGATAACGCGATTGCCTCTGGACTCGCAGTCCGGCTGGCCGTTCAGCGGGATGATCTGGCGGCCGCCGAACAATGGTGGAAAAAAGGCGGTTTCCCTGATCTGAACACCCCGATCGCTTTAGAGAATTATCCTTACCATATCTTTGAATATGTGCTGCTCGCCCAGGCCAGGTTCCTGCTGGTCAGGGGGCAGGAAACAGGCCGGGCGCGCGATCTTAAGCAAGCTTTAGAGTTGTTAGGAACGCTCTTGCCCGAAGCAGAGCGGTTTCAGCGGGTGATCTCGCAAATTCAAATCTTAATTCTGCAGGCAATGGCGCAATCTGCGCTCGGAAATGAGCGGGCGACAAAGACGCTGCTGCGCGCCCTCGCGCTAGGCGAGACGGAAGGTTATCGGCGATTTTATATGGATGAAGGCTGGCGGTTATTGGATCTTCTGCGTCAATGCCGGGTCGCGCAAGAAGAAGCCGGCAGTCACCTCCCTTCGCTGGCATTTATCGACAGCTTGCTGGAGACTATCCAGGGGCCGGGAAACGCGCGGCAAAGTGATCAGGAATTGGTCGAAGATCGGAAAGCTTCAACGACAGTCCTCATGGAAGATGGTTTTCCAGTTTCCCTCTCGGCGCGCGAGCTCGAAGTACTGGCTCTGATTGCAGCAGGTAAATCCAACCAGGAAATTTCGGCCGAATTGTATCTGGCGCTAAACACGGTCAAACGCCATGCCTACAACATCTACACCAAGCTGGAAGTAAAGAAGCGCACCCATGCCGTATCGAGAGCCCGACAACTGGGCTTGATCCCATAATTCTCCCCAATCTGAATTGACACTTTAATAGCACTTTGGATTCATGACGCTCTCCGTCGTGCCGGGTATCCTTTGGATCGTTGCAAAGGAAAAGGACTTTTTTGGAGAGACTATGAAACGTATCCTCATTTTGACAGCCGATTATGGCTACGGACATCGCAGCGCGGCCAACGCGATCGCGCAAGCAATGCAGGAAATGTATGGCAAGGATTGCGAGGTGGAAATCATCAACCCAATGGATGATCCTCGTACCCCACCTTTCCTCCGCGATGGAGAAAATGGCTACGACAAGGTCGTGCGGGAAAACCCTGAATTGTATAGGCTGGGGTACCGCGCCAGTGAAAACCGGTTGGCTGGCGTGTTACTAACCGGCAGCTGGACTCTCATGATGTTCAATATATTGCGTGACATCATCCGAAAGAAACAACCAGACGTCATTGTTTGCACCTATCTCTTCTATCAGGGCATTTTGTCTGCGGTGTTTGCGGTTGAGGATCGCCACATCCCATTATTGACAGTAGTCACCGACCTGGAAACCGTACAATCGTTGTGGTTCCATCCGGTGGCGGATTTGTGCCTGGTACCGACCCAAACCGTCTATAACCTGGCAATCGAGGCGGGCCTGCCGGCGGAAAAGGTGAAGATCGTTGGCATCCCAGTGCGTCCCGAACTCATAAAGGGAAACCAGGACCAGGCCTCCATCCGGAAGGAGCTGGGTTGGCGGGAGGATCTCTTCACCGTGCTTGCGATCGGCAGCAAGCGTGTGGTCAGTCTTTACGATGCGCTATCGGTCTTGAACCATTCCGGCTTCCCGTTGCAGTTGGTCATCGCTGCAGGAGGCGACCAGGACCTCTATCAGCGCTGTCAGGAGACGGAATGGCACGTGGAAACCCATGCGTACGATTTCGTTTCTGAAATGGGGACGTTCATGCGGGGTGCAGACTGCATCCTGGGAAAAGCTGGTGGGCTAACTGTTTCTGAGTCCCTGGCCTGTGGTCTCCCGCTGATTCTCGTAGATGTCATCCCCGGCCAGGAAACCGGGAACGCCAACTATGTTGTCAGAGGGGATGCAGGCGTGCTCGCTGGCAATCCCACAGAAGTACTCGAAGCGATGTGTCACTGGCTGGAAAACGACCGGGTCTATTACGACCAGCAGGCATTAAATGCTCTTCGGCTGGGACGGCCGCGGGCAGCGTTCGATACGGCTGAATTGGTCTGGTCTTTGGCTACATCGCAGGAAAAAGAGCAAATAACACTTTAATGACACTTTGGATTCATGACGACTCGTTCCGCTACGTGTATGCTACTGGTCATAAGAAATTCATATTAAAGATTGGAGAAAAAAATGTTAACTATGTTTGCTCAAATGTTTCGTAATTGGTGGATGATCGCCCTGCGCGGTGTGCTGGCAATTGTCTTTGGGATTCTGGCGCTGATCTGGCCCGATACCACCAAACTTGCCCTGGTCCTGCTGTTCGGGGCTTTCGCCCTGACGGATGGCAGCTTAGCTGTCGCAGCTGGTATTGCCATGTCTAAGTACTTCGAACGCTGGTGGGCGCTGCTGCTGGAAGGACTCACGGGAATCGTTATTGGAATCCTGACGTTCTTCTGGCCCAACGTAACCGGGCTCGTCCTGCTCTTTTTCATTGCAACCTGGGCAATCCTCACCGGTATTTTCGAGATTGTGGCCGCGATTCAGTTCCGGCGCGTGATCTCGGGCGAATGGGCAATGATCCTCAGCGGGCTGATGTCGGTGCTGTTCGGTATCGTTCTGTTCGTGTTTCCGGCTGCGGGTGCTGTGAGCCTGGTCTGGCTGATCGGCATGTACGCCATGATTTTTGGGATCATCGCATTGATCTTCGCCTTCCGCCTGCGCAGCCTATGGCACAACCTCAAGTCTGTTGGCGTAACTGCATAATGCCGGCCAGCCTGGGAACATCTGGAAAGGAACACAGCTATGAAGAGTGATATGGAACTGCAAAGGGATATTCTGGATGAGATCCTGTGGGAGCCTAGCACATACACACCAGACATCGGAGTCATTGTTCACGATGGCGTCGTAACCCTCACGGGAAGTGTAGAAAATTTGCCCGCAAAGTGGGGGGCCGAGAGGGCCACCCTGCGGGTTTCTGGTGTCAAGGCGGTTGCCAATGATATTGAAGTGAAACTGTCCACTGATAACCGGCGCTCCGATGCAGATATCGCCGCCGCAGCCACTGATCTCTTGGAATGGAACGTTCTTTTGCCCAAGCATCTGCAGGTGGTGGTGGAAGATGGTTGGGTAACGCTCAACGGTAAGGTTCAATGGCAGTTCCAAAAGAACGCCGCTGGCGACACGGTGGAGTGGTTAACCGGCGTCAAAGGGGTGACCAACACTATAACAGTCAAACCTCACGTCACCCCCTTAGCCGTCAAAGGGAAGATCGAGGCGGCTCTCCGGCGCCGTGCAGCACTCCACTCGCAAGGAATTCAGGTGAATTCGGAAGACGGCAAGATCACGCTGGAAGGTACGGTCAGCTCCTGGGCAGAGAAGGAGGACGCCGAGAAGGCGGCCTGGTCCGCTCCCGGCGTCACGCAGGTTGAGAATAAACTCTCGATACAAAATCGAAAACCATGAAGAGAGCGCATTCTGCATTCCACCAACGTTGCCAGTTATTTGGTGTTCAGTACGCTTAAATCATTTAGAGGTACTATGCTTGCCCCAATGTGTTTTTATCAATTGAACCGAACAATGAGAGAAAGTCTGCGGTTTCGTTTATTCCTGCTCATTTTCCTCAGCATTTTTCCTGGAATCCTCCTGCTGATCTATTCGATCATCACACAACAGCACCTGGAGGCTTTAGCAATCTTCCTCATCGCAATCTCCTCCATCATTACTTTCCGGTTTGGCGGGGATATCCTGATCTTAAGAAGTGTCAGCTCCATTATTGAGCTTTCGAAACGGCTTTCTTCTGGCGACCTGACTGCGCGATCAAGCCAAACAGATTCTTTAGGTCTATTTGGTGAGCTTGCTCAAACTCTAAATCATATTGCCACTTCGCTTGAAGAAAAAACAGAAGAGTTAAAGTGGCGAAAT
>Ga0137333_1000025_pt1 | contig 33201 bp, 28 predicted proteins | sample EasRivERMLT231_2_FD_102286 | JGI IMG/M metagenome (GOLD analysis project Ga0137333, IMG submission 102286) | Soil microbial communities from meander-bound floodplain in the East River, Colorado, USA - East River MetaG ERMLT231_2 | ecosystem: Environmental > Terrestrial > Soil > Floodplain ... | reverse complement strand
CCCCAATATGACCCTGGTAGTGCTGTTGATCGCGGGTTTATGGTATGGCTTCCCCTTCATGATGCTGGCGGCTTCAGCGGGATTAAAGCAGGTGCCCATGGAAGTATTTGATGCCGCCGCCATTGATGGCGCCACCTCCTGGCAAACTTTCAGGCATGTGACCTGGCCCCTGCTAATGCCGCTGGTTGTCCCCGCGATCATCATCCGCGGGATATTTGCCTTCAACCAGTTCTACCTGTTACAGATCTTTGGCTTTCTGCATCCGAATTATTACATGACAACTCTGGCATCTCTATCGTTTAATATTTTCAACCCGAGCGGCGGGTTCGGTGGTCCAAATGGACAGTTCGCGGTTTCAGCCGCGCTCAACATCATCACCATGTTGTTCCTGATCGGTTTTGTGGTGCTATTCAATCGCTGGACAAAAGCAGACGAGGGCGTGACCTATGCGTAAACCAAACCTGACCCAACAGATTTTCTCGCAATTGTCTTTGATCGTCATTGGATTGTTTGTTATATTGCCGATTTGGAGTATGGCACGGTTGGCGTTCGACAGCTCATTGAAAAGTCGCCCAGTGGAGTTTCGCCTCCTGCCCAAGGAAGTTGGACTCGCCCCTATGGCACAAGTATTAGATAAGCCTTATCAATCTGTGAAATTTAGCAACCTCTTTAAAAACAGCATGTTGGTTTCTTTTAGCGCCGCGCTTGGCACGATATTTTTCGGGATCAGCCTGGCGTATGCCTTCGCGCGCTTTCGTTTCCCCGGGCAAAAGGTTGGTCTATTCCTGATGTTGTTAACCGCTATGTTGCCGCCGATCGCGTTCTCCACACCACTGTATATTGTGCTCAGCATTTTGAAGATCCGCACGACGCTGTTTGCACTGGCGATCACCTACGCCACATTCGCCATGCCGTTTTGCATCTGGAATATGCGCGCGGCATTCCAGGCAATTCCCAAAGAGTTGGAGGAAGCCGCGTTTCTGGATGGCGCCAGCAATTTCAGAACCTTCCTCAGTATCAGTCTGCCGCTGGCGATCCCATCCATTGCGGTCTCGGCGTTGATCGCGTTCTTAATGGGCTATTCTGAATTCGCGATAGGCTGGCTATTCGTTGACAAGTCTGAGAACGTCACGCTGGCAATGTCCATCTACGCCATTATGGCATCGGGAGCCACGCAGCCGTGGAGTCAGATCGGTTCATTGGCGTTGATCATGTCGGTGCCAGTCGTGGTGATCTTTATCATTCTGCAACGGACTTTGCTGGAGCAAATGCTGTTTGGGAACACGGGTGAAACATCCTAAAAATAGCACAGTAATGTGAAAATCTCATTGCCGTTTTACGCTCAAAACCGAAATGAAGTAGAATCAAACCAGTCGGACAAGATCACATCTTGTCCGACTTTAATCCAACACAGAGGCTAATTCAATGACGACAACTCCCGACTGGGTGCAAGACGCAATCTTTTATCAAATTTTCCCCGATCGCTTTGCAAGAAGTGCCCGCAACCCGAACGACCTGTTGATCTTCGAAACCTGGGACTCGCCCCCCAATCCGCATGGCTTTAAAGGTGGCGACTTATATGGAGTGGCTGAACGGCTCGATTATTTGAAGGACCTGGGAATCACGGCTCTTTATCTCAACCCGATTCTGGCTTCTGCTTCGAATCACCGTTACCACACCTTTGATTATTACAATGTAGACCCCTTGCTCGGCGGCAATGAGGCTTTTCGGTTCCTGCTTGATCAGGCGCACAAGAAGAATATGCGTGTCATTTTGGATGGTGTCTTCAACCATGCCTCGCGCGGATTTTGGCAATTTCATCATGTGCTCGAAAATGGCAACGGCTCACCCTACAAGGATTGGTTCTTCTTTGACCCCGAACGCTTGAATGGCAAGAAACATTGGGGCGCTTACCCAAGTCCGCATGAGCAAAAGTTGTTGGCACACGAAGATAGTATCACTGCCATCGGTTATCGCGGTTGGTGGGGTTTGCCCGCTCTGCCCAAATTTAATACGAACACGCTGGCTGTGCGTGAGTTCCTATTCGAGGTTGCTGAGCATTGGATCAAATTCGGTGCTGACGGCTGGCGTTTAGATGTTGCCACCGAAATTGATGATGACTCCTTCTGGCAGGAATTTCGTAACCGCGTGCGCGCTGTCAACCCTGAGGCGTACATCGTAGCAGAAATCTGGCACGAGTCACAACGCTGGTTACAGGGTGACCAATTCGATGCGATTATGAACTATGATGTTACGCGTCCCTGCCTGGCGTTCTTCGGCAGAAAACTTGATCTCAGCGTTCTACACCAACAATCCAATTATCAGGGCATAAAACATACGATCGATGCGCATGAATTTGCGAATCAGATTGACCATAACCTTGGCTTATACAAACCCGATATCACCTACTCCCAATTAAATTTATTGGACAGTCACGACACACCGCGCTACCTCTCCTGCGTCAGCGGAGACAAGTCTGCGCTTAAGCTCGCGTGGCTGTTCCAGTTCACTTATCCCGGCGCGCCCAATATTTACTACGGCGATGAGATCGGGCTGGATGGCAAACATGACCCTGATTGCCGCAAGTCCTTTCCATGGGATGAAAACAAATGGGACAAGAATCTGCTGGCATATATCAAGGAGCTGATTGCCTTGCGCAAGAAGCATCCAGCGCTGCGGCGCGGTGACTTCAAAAGATTATGGTCCGCGGATGGCGTCTATGCTTTCTCACGCTCCTACGAAGGGAAAACATTTATCGTGGCGCTGAATGTTTCAGAATCGCCTCAGCAGGCTCATGTCACGTTTGAGGCGCAGAAAAGTCCGAAGGCAGTCTTCGGCGAAGCGTCCGATATGTCTGTCGAAGATGGACGTCTTAGGTTTACGATCCCCGCCAGAAGCGGTGTGATGTTGAAGTAACAAAATGCTCTTTCGGGGCTGAGCCCCGAAAGAGCATTTTTATAAGTTGGCGGTTTTTGGCAGTTAATTCTCTGGCTTTGGCAGTTCCATAGCGTGATAATGGGGTTACAAACAATGATCAAATTTATGATTCAAAAGTGTCGTAATGAACGTAACATTATCCAGTTCGTTTCGTTGAAAAGACGAAATGAGACGAATGGGATTATTCAGATTGTAAAAGGCGGCGACCATGGAATGTCCAAACTGCAAACATGCAACCAGTAACACTGCCCTGCTTCAATGCGCCCACTGCGGCGAAGCGTACGAGCGCGGTCCGCTCGAGGAATATCAGCATCTCGAATATCTTGCGGGCTGGCTTGGTAGTCGGACTGAAATCAGTCAGAACCAGAGAAAAGAACTGCTTGCGTTGGTGGGGGAAAAGCAGGACTTGCTTCGGGTAAAACTTCTGCCCAAGCTCACCCCTGAAAAACCAAAACCGGTTGAGGTGCAACCGTCACCTGCGCCTATCGCAAAACCCATTGCGGATGTAAAGCCTGCGCCAGTTGTGATGAAAGTGGAAGCCAAGCCGGTTACCCCGGTTGCGATTCCTGTGGCCGCTTCAAAACCCAAGCCGACAGTTGCTCCTAAACCTGCCGCCCCTCCCAAGCCCAAGAAACCGCCGATCGATTGGCGCAAAGTGATCACCGATGCCGCAACCTCCGGCGCATTGTTACGCGCGTTATTGTATCTTGGCGCGTTCATGATCGTGGTCTCTGCAGCGGTATTGGTGATCCGCTTCTGGGATCAGTTCAACCCGATCTTACAGCTGGTATTCATCGCCTCCATCCCATTGACCTTTTATGCAGGCGGCTGGCTCGTACGCACTCGACTCAAATTAGCTCAAGCCGGAACTGTGCTAACCGGCATCGGTGCGATTCTGGTAGCGGTGGATTTTGCCGCGATCTATCAACTTGCCGCGTTGGGCAAAATCAACGGTCCGGTGTATTGGTTGATCGTGACGATCTTTTGCACAGCGTTATATTCATTTACAGCCCGCAGAACAAAGGGCGAGTTCTTTGATTATCTGACGTTATTAGCCGCTGGAAGTGTTCTATTCACCTTCACACGTTTATTACTCCTGCCCATCGATTGGAGTGTTGCCTCCGTCACCGCCGCTGGGACGTTGATGACTATTGCCGCAAGCCGGTTTGCAAAAGCTAAAGATGACTTGAAGAGCCTCCTGCGCGCCGCACGTTATCTCTCACAGATTTTGATTCCCCTCAGTGTGATGTATGTCATTCTTCTGCCGATCAAACCACCGACCGGTCATATGCTGGCGTTCCTCTTTGCCACAATTGGATATGCAATTCTAGCAATGCAATTTCCATCCATTATCTTTGCCTACGCCGCGCTCGCCACTTCCATCGGGACAGTTGTCTACGGCTTGCGTGTGGCGGAGCTTCCCGTTGAATGGTATGCCACAGTCACCTCGATATTGGCGTTGGTGTACATCTTCATCGGTCAGCGTACACAGCGGATAAAGACCGAATCCACGATCATCCCGAATTATGTCAAAGCACTCAATGTCACCGGATTGATTCTGATCTGTATTGGTGCGATCGGTGGCTTCGTCTTTTCATTCGATAGCACCAAGCTCTGGGCTGGCGTCATCGGCATGACCATTGCCGCACTTGACCTGGCAATCTGCGCATACATCTTTGGGAATTCTTTCTATACCCTTTCTGCTTCCAGCTTGTTCATCCTGCCATTCGCGATCGCCTTCGGACGCTGGTTCACAGACTCAAAAATAGCACAACCGATCAGCTGGCTCACTGTTGCGATTGGCGGACTGGCATTTGCCTATATTCTCATCGGTGCCGGGCTGAGAAAAACACAAGTTCATGCACGCTGGCTCTTTGCAGTAGGACATCTGTTGGCAGGCGCAGCGTTGTTCATCCTGCCATTTGACTATTTGATCTATTCTGAAAAGTGGCAATATACCCCCGCCCTCATCTCACTCGGGATCGGCGTTGGTAATTATCTACTTTCATTCATCCTGCAACATAGCGAACAACATACTTCGTTGACTGAAGTGACCAAACGGCTGCCTTTCGGGCTTGGAAGATCGCTCTTCCTCTGGCCCATCGGTCTCTTAATTCCGATCTGGTTGACTGTAGCATGGCGCGGAAATGACTTGTCCATGTTGTGGCTGGGTGCAACACTTGCCACGCTCGGGCTCGCCTACATCGGCGTTGGGCAAGGACTCTACAAATACGTCAAAGAATATCGTCTGCCATTCCATACGTACGTGTATCTGCTTTGCACGATTGGCATTGTGATAGCGATACCCAGCTCGATTATCACCACTAACGCAGATTGGTATCCACTCTTAATTACATTGCTCATCGCTGTCGCTTCTTCAAGCGCCCTTGCGTACATATACAACCGCATCGTGGAAACGATCGTCGCCAGCCTGTTATTCATCTGGTCCTTCCAATTGTCATTGAATATTTTAGAAACTCCAGCCTACATACAGACACTTGCTTACGTATTGCTTGCCAGCCTGATATACACACCGATCGCGATCTATCTGCACAGAAACGAAAAGAGTCGCGCGGTCTTCCATCATGTACCCGTATTCATTGTCGGATACGCGTTGGTTGCATACGCCGTCATCTCATCCGTCGTTCTGCGTGACACAAAAACCTTCATACCATGGATCGGCGTCATCGTCCCGCTTATCGCGACAGCGTTGCTCACCTTCAGCGCATCTTATTTCAAAGCCGCAAAATTCTCAGGGCTGTGGGCATGGGCAGGCACGTTGACCTTCACCATCGCTTTCGGTCAGAGTCTCACACTCTTCAAAGTCCCAGCAGTATACGATGCACTCGCATGGGTCGGCATCGCCGCATTCTATATGCTTTTCGAGCGAACACTTTTCTTCGCTGCGCAGAAAGAAAACAGGCATGTTCAAAAATTCTGGTCGGGGGCATTCCATCAACCATGGATCATCTTCGCGTTCGCCTTAACTGCACTTGGCTTATTCCTGAGTCTGCCTGATACATTATCCGCGTTCGCAGGTACACAGCTCAAAGATTATTTGCCTGCCATTCTTGCGCAAGTTACAGTAGTGGTACTTGCCATCGCCTCAGCGCGCTTATATCAAAACCGCTGGCTGTTATTCGCCGAACCTTTTATTGCCTTCCTGCCAACCACCTTGTTCTTCGTCGGCTATGGTAAACAGATCTTCGGCGAAGCCCTCACCACAGCACAATACGCGTTGACTTGGACAGCACTGGGAGCAATCCATGTTCTCGTAGGCACACTTCTTGACCGCGCGAAAGTCCGTTACTCACACGGTCTATATCTCGGCGGATACATTTTCCTTTCATGGGCAGTTGCCTGGTCGCTGTTCGATCGCGCCACCCTCGTGTGGACATTTGGCTTCTGGATTCTCACAGCCATCATTTCTGCCCTACTCGTCCATTTCAATAGACATCAAACCTGGGATGATTTCATCCACGTGCTATTTGGCAAATCCACCAGCCTTACGCGCATCACCACACGCAATCTCTTCCAATGGCTCGCCGCATGGACTTTCCCCATCTGGTGTACGGTCCTACTCTTTGAGTTGGATACCAAAGCGTTCGCGTGGCTCGGATTGGCGGTACCGCCTCTCGCCTACCTTGGACTTGCTCTGTGGTTCCGACGCCTCAACTCCACGTATGTCACTCCGCTCTTCAGTGCATCACAGTTCTTCACAGTCATAGTTCTACTTGTCAGCCTGACAACAACTCTTGATTTTTTTGGTGGCAACTATAACGGCATCGACAAAGACATTCTGCTCGCTGTTATCTTGATCCAAACGATAGCCACACTTTTCTACTCCGCCTCCGCATGGACATCGCAATCGCGTGGCTACGCCCATATCGCGGCATGGTTGAGCATCGTCCCATTTACGATTGCCTGGCGCACCTACGGATTTACCTTTACCTATTTAGAGTTCGTGATTCCGTGGCTATTGTGGGCAACTGTCTTGGTCGCAATCGGATTCGCGCTGGATAAAAACAAAGTTCGTTATTCGCATGGACCATACTTCACAGGCTATATGCTAAGTGGCTACGCGCTCGCAGTTTCGACGACTCACCGTGTGACCAACATTTACGCCCTCGCCATAACTATCGCTTTGGCACTGGTCTCTTACATCGCGATTCACTACGGACGTCATCACTCTTACGAAGACTTCATCAACACCTTTTGGCACAAAACAGATGAGACCACACGCCAGATCGCATCCACATTCTTCTTGTTCTTTGCAGCCTACTCAACGCCTGTTCTGCTCACGCAAATTCTCGCGCATATCGAATATCCATTAGCATGGCGCGGAGTTTGGCTCGCCATCGCCGCACCGTTGTATGTTGCCATCGGACTCCTCGTCAGTAAATCAAAATCCAGAGGTATCTCTACAGTTCCCACGTGGGCATTGTATAGCGCAGGCTACGCACTCACTGCCATTGGCGCGATGGTCGCTTTTGAAAATGAAACAGTCGCAACCTATGTTTTGGTATTGAATGCGATTGTCTACAGTGTATCCGCATACATATTCCAACAATCGTTCTGGTTGTATCTCTCCACAGTCTTGACCCCGATCATTGCGCTGCTCATCCTCCACCAAACGGATCGCTTTGAATCAACCTGGGTCGCGTGGATATTCATCGCCCTTGCCTATATCTACCTTGCCATCGGGCAATTCTTTGACCGTGTGCGTAACGCGACATTTATGTCGCAACTCAACAATAGCAACATGAATGTCGCTATACATCCCTTCGCTGCGCCATTCTACGCACCCGGATTCTTGTTGAGCGCCATTGCCATCGCTGTAGCAAGCAGCGACAGAACCCTGGCGATCCAGATCTATTCAGCGGGCGTGATACTCTACGCGCTTTCAGCATGGATTTTCCGCGAAGCTTTATTCATTTACCCCGCTGCATGGCTTGCCGCTGTGCCATACTATTTACTAATTACTCTATCTTCCCTCGAAGTCCGCTGGTATGGACTCGCATGGCTGCCACTCATCGTCGCTTACATCGCCATCGGGAAACTTTTCTTCCACAAAGAAAAGCTCGCGCCCATCGGACAAGGTATGTTGGTTCAATGGTTAATGCATCCCGCGATTCCATTTTATTTGTTAGCATACGCGCTCAGCATAAGCATGGTCGCACTCTCAAACGTTGACTTGCTTGCGCGGACAATTGCCCTTGCCGTTGGCGCACTACTCTATTTCACATCGGCATATCTCTTCAAAAAACCGGCGTGGATCTATCCCGGCTTGTTCGCCGCACACATGACCGTGCTCGCATATTTCACCATCAATCCATCAGGCAGTCCCGCCCGCTACATCACCATCCCCTTCCTCGCGATGACGTGGTTGACATCTCTCATCGGTTACGCCTTCGAACGCCGAACCTATCTTGTCAACGATGAAACCGAAAAACGCACGTATCGCTTCTCCATCCTCGAACATCTCTTCGGTCATCCGTGGGCGCGTCCCTTCTTCGCCTTTGCCATCATCGAAATGGTGATCTGGCAATCGCTGGCGCTCACCGGCACCGACACCACCATTATCGTCGCTAGTGGATATGCTCTACTGTTCGCGCTCTTCTCGATCTTATGGGTGGAAGGCACGCTCGTCTACGGCGCAGTCGGCTTCGGCTTGCTGACGGCTGGAGCATCGCTGAAGCAGGCTGAGGTCCAGTTTGCGGACGCGGTGGCAGTCTTCGGCGGAATAGGATTCGGGCTCTATCTCCTCGGTCGCATTCTCGAGGCGTTATCCGCCCGCTTCAAATCCCTAAGCGTGTGGCTGACTCCGCTAACGAATTGCGCCATCGCGCTGACAGCCGCAGCCGTGCTCCTCAACCTGACCGCAGTGACAACACACCAGACCGCTCTCGCTGCAACACTGGCATTTGCCGGTGCACTCTATGTCACCATAGCCTACCGCGGACGAAAATTCGCGCTGGGTTATCTCGGTATGGCGTTGCTGCAACTCGCCTGGGTGATCGTGTTATTCATCAGGAATGTGGCGCAACCCCAGTTATATGCCATTCCAGCTGGATTATATTTTATGGGCATCGCCTACCTTGAGTTACAACGTGACCGCAAACGATACGCGACAGGTATTGAGATTCTTGGGTTAGGTGTTCTGCTTGTCACCTCATTTGTACAATCTTTGAATGCCGAAGGACTCCCTTACTTTGTGCTTCTTATGGTTGAGGCATTTCTAATACTTTGGTGGGGATGGATCCAAAAGAGAAAGACGCTCTTCTTCACTGGCATAGGAGCAAGTGTTCTGAATTTGCTGGCACAAGTGATAGTGTTAGTTTCAGTCTATGACATCAACCGGTGGTTCGTGGCGTTCGGCGCAGGCTTGCTCATTATGGGATTAGCCATTTACATTGAACGCTCGCGTGAACAACTGCGCGCCCGCGCCCGCGAATTGAGCGAAACACTCGAGGCTTGGCAATGAGGCTATGATGACCAACCAATATAGTGAACCAGATAACGATCAAGATCCAAACGAAACACCGATCAAATCAACCAAGCCCAAGCGTATGAGTTGGCTGTTGTATTTCGTCATCGCCTTCTTCATCGGCATCTGGACTGCTCTTGGCGCGTTATTTTTTCTCGCGGTCGTTTGGATCTTGCGCAGGAATCCCGACTCCGCTATGTCGTTCACGCTGGGTAAGAATGACAAAAAAACAGCTCAACGGGTTTATACATGGTTGTTTTTCTCGTCCATTATCACCGTTCCAATTTTTATCGGTGCGGCTGCCAACGCATCTTACAACGCTACGATCAATGAACGTGTGCTAGCGGCTTTGCTTCCCTTGATCATGCATGCGCCGCTATTACTGGGCTTGACCTCCAAAAGTGCATTTGTATATCGGCATACCCAACAAGGAATATTGCTCATCGCCCTGCGCGCTGGCATGGCAAGCCTCGCAGCGATCAATGTGGAAGACAATCTCGGTTACGCCCTGTTATTGTTCGTCTTTGGCAACGGAGCGCTATGGCTGATCGGCAGCATTGTGGGCTGGAGCCAAACATCCAATGGCAAGTGCTGGTTCATGGAACGCAAAGGTGAAAAGCTCCTTTTGCCCGAAGCCACCCAACCTGCCAAACCAGATGACTCCAAGATAGACAAAGAACTTGACCACATGCTTAAATCTCTCGATGCCAAAAGCATGGACACGGTCCGCCAAAAAGCCATGCACGCTTTTCGAATAGGAACACCCGAGCTCAAAAAACGCGCCATCGCGGTCCTATCCCAACTCGGTGAAGTGGAGAAATTCTAATGCAAACAACACCTTCAAAATTCTGGGCATACATGGCGGTCTTGGTTGGCGTCCTGTTGATGCTATCGGGCATCGCAGCCGCCATCGGATACTTGGGTTCGCCCATCTTCTTCCCCGCTGATGATCTACTCAGCGACGAGCTCGGCGAAATTGCTGGAGTCTTCCTCGGTCTGTTTTGTGGAGCGCTGGCGTTCTATCACGGCGCGAGCTCCGTCAACCAACAAAGATCGTCCACGCTCAAACTGCCAGCCTTTTACATCTTCTGGATCATTCTAGGCATGGTGCTGGGACTAGGGACTCTCGTTATCAATACAGACATCGCTTCCGAATTTTTATTCCCGCCGCTCTTCGTGCTCGGCGCAGCGCTCTCCACACTGGCTGTGCTCGCCTGGGCATATCGCAAAATGGGGTTTCCCATCACCTGGCGTCAGGCATCGCTCGCTTTTGTCTGTGGCAGCACTCTCGCCATCCTTGTTGCGATCATTCTTGAGATGACTCTCCCCTACCTCGCCTATCTCCTGCTCGAACCCTTCTGGTATCTCGCCGAAGGATTTGCAGATGTCGCCTGGGGCGCACCTGGATTCATCGAAAGGCTTTTTGCATCCCCACTCATCTTTGTCATCCTCGCCATTACCGCCGTCGAAGCGCCCATCCCCGAAGAATTTGCCAAAGCTCTTGGCATTCCCATGTTTGGTCGCGCCCGCATTCAAAACGAACGGCAGGCATTCGCCATCGGTCTCGCCAGCGGCGCTGGTTTCGCAATTTTAGAGAACATGCTTTATGAAGGTCTATATGCATATCACAATGGCTGGGCTTGGGGCGGCATCACACTGCTCCGCTCCATAGGCTCCGTCCTGCACCCACTTGGCACGGGCATCATCGCGCTCGGTTGGTTCCGCATGCGCAACGAAGGTGCGGGCAAATTATTCAAAGCCTATCTGCTCTCCGTTGGCTTGCACACCTTATGGAACGGCGGCTTCGAGCCCCTCGTCTACCTCACCGGCTTGGATTACTTTGCTGGATCAGGTTCATCTCTTTCATTCTACGGTGAAACCCTCAACGCCTTATTAGTTGGATATTTGATTCTGCTCTCGTTGGGACTCTGGTGGTTGATGCGCAGAATCGTCAACGGGATCTCAGACCGCGTCACCCCTGACGTTTCATCTGCTCCTGTTTCGAGACGCCTCATCGCTGCCTGGGCAGTCGCCTGCGCCTTCGTGATCATTCCCATTGGCGCCACCCTCAGCCCGGCATGGGAGTCGATCCGCAAGTTGCTGATAGGCAACTAGGCTTTTGATCATCAACAATAACCTTCTAGACGGAGAGATTTTAAGATAACATGGTGCAAATCCTTTAGAGGTATGCAAAATGAAATCTGATTCGGATCTACTCCCCATCGAAGAGGCAGACGCCAAAAAACGTACGTTGATCTTAAGCATGATCGGAGTGATCGTGCTTGGCGTCTGCGCCTTATTCACACTCGCTTTTTTCTGGTTTCAACCCGATCAAAACAACCTCTTTGCGAAATATTTCCCGTCACCCACCGCCACACGCCGACCAGCGAATACGCCTGCGCCCACCAAAACCCCGATCCCCAACCTAACCGCCACACAAGCAGCCTGGATAAAACCAGGTCAGTCGCCCACACTTGGAACCGCAGCAGAAGCGCAACAAGCGCTTGAATCTGGCGCATTGTATATTGAGAGTTTTGCCATGGCAGTGCCAGAGACTCCGGAAATCAATCAACCGGGTGATGTCTATATTTATGAAATCCAGTTATTCGATCCAGAACCTTTGATCTGGGTTTACGGTTGGTGCACAACCAGCCAGGCAATCCTGGAAGAAAACTTCACCCATACTCAAATTGAATTCATCGTCAATGAAGAGCCGGTTGCGCTTGATCGCATCTTCATTCAGGATACAAATCAGGATGATGGCTCTGCCTGTCGTAATTACACCACCACGATCAACGAGTGGACCGAGGGGCGGCATCAATTCGAAGTGCACGTCACATTTACACAGCCCACCGATGACGGTTGGAATGTATATCCTGCTGGCACACACATCTTCAAATATATGGTCACAGTGAATTGAGGTCAGAACATGAGCAACGATAACAAAGACGAATTTACGAATCCCTTTGATAAAGACACACAATTTAAATCGTCCTCAGCATTCGACGACGCCGGTATGAGTCCCATTGAGGATGATCACAGCGGACGCACATTCGTCTGGCTGCTTCTCGGTGTCGCCGCGATCGGCTGTGGCGTCCTCTTCGCCGCCGCCTTTTTCTTCTTTAAACCAGATGCGCAAGCCCTGGTGGATAAATATTTCCCATCACCGACAGCAACCGTTACACGCACGCCCACGGTAACACCTTCCACTACACCCAGCCCTACGTTAACCGCGACACCTACACTGAATATGACTGCTACAGCCGCTGCGCTACAGGCAACCGACACCGCCATGGCGTATCAGACTGTTGCAGCCAATGTAGCCAATACCGGGCGTGTCATTCTTAAAGACACTTTCGATTCAAATAAAAATAACTGGCAGATCAAACAAACTGACGATGATTATGCTTTGACCACCTATGAAATTACAGACGGAATTTATACCTGGGACACCACCGCTCATCAACCGCTGATAAGTTGGATCACGACGAGCCCCAAGTCGTTGGGTGATTTTTATTTAAGCGTCGAAATTAAACAAGCCTCTGGACCTGATTCGGCAGATTATGGAGTGGTCTTTCGTGAAGATGCCGATTCCAATTTCTACTATTTTGGGATCAATCAACAGGGTCAATATGCATTGTATTTATATAACCAGGACTGGAGCACCTTGGTAGATTGGACCCAGAGCGATCTAATTCAACCTGGTGAATTTAACAAAATCACATTGATCGCAGAAGGATCACATTTTATCTTCTTCATCAACGACCAATATCTGACAGAAATAACGGATGACAGCATTAAGAGCGGCACGGCTGCACTGGCAGTTGAACTTGCCGCGGAAAACGACCAGGCTGTCTTTCAATTCGATAATTTGGAACTGAGCACACCAAAATAATTCATCACAGCCGATATAACGCTAACTCCAGATTACCTTTACCAACTCCGACAATATTTCCCCTGATTTCCCTTGCAGAAAAAAATCTGCCTTGGGTGTGAGGGGCGTGGCTTCTGCATTGATCTCAATCACCACTGCCCCGCGATTGTGCGCGGCAAAAGCCAGGGACGCGGCAGGCTGCACTACTCCCGAGGTGCCGATCGAAAAGAAGACATCGCAAGTCCGCGCGGCTTCGACAGCGGCTTCCAGTTGTTCGCGCGGTAACGCTTCACCGAACCAAACCACATCGGGGCGCAGTAAACCTCCACAAGCTGAACATTGCGGCACAGACTCTGTATCATCACCCCAAGTTTCCGTAAACATAGTACATTCCGAACAGCGGACGCGTTGGATGTTGCCGTGCAACTCAAGCACGTTCTGATTCCTAGCCATACGATGTAAGCCATCTACATTTTGTGTGATGAGGGTGAATTGTTGGATTCGTTTTTCGATCTCAACCAGGGCATAGTGTCCCGCATTGGGGCGCACACCTTTGATGGCTTCGCGCCGCCAGGCATACCAATCCCAGATCAGTTTGGGGTCACGCGCAAAAGCTTGAGGGGAAGCTAGATCTTCCGGCTTGTATTGTGCCCACAGACCGGTTTGCGCATCGCGGAAAGTACGGAGTCCGCTTTCTTGTGACACACCAGCTCCGGTCAAGACAGCCAGCTTCGCAGCTTTTCGCAAAAAGCCAATGAGTTCCTGAGGAACGTTCACGGGGATGTGACGGGCTTGCACATCACCAGAGAAAGATTCCGATCATAGACCGGGGTGCGCCCAAACACTCTCAAATCCTTATCAATAGCCACAAATTGATATTCGAGCCAGGCTTCTTTATGGTAATAGTATTTTCTGAGATTGAAGGTTCTGATGTTGTAGTTATATGAGCCGTTTTCGGCTTTGATCATTTCAGCGCCAGCACTCCATTCTTCAACAAGCAAAGTGTTCCGCTTATCACGCAGGCGCATAAATAAGAAAACTTTATGGGTACGAACTAGATCTTCAACAAATACGCTGATCTTGATGTTGCGGGGTGAACAGGGACCTGAGTTCCAATATAAGATGGGGTTGGAATATACTGCTCCGAGAAACCCCTTACTCTGGGTAAAGTATGTACTAGTGTCATTAACGATCTGTGGTGAAAAAAGGGGCAGGGGCTCTGGTGTATCGGTTGGCAAATCAGGGATCAGGGAGGTTTCTGTCGGCGTCACGGTAATAGGGGTTGCCGTCAGCGTGGCAAAAAGATCCTGGGTGGGGATCAGAGTCACCGTAGGCAGAGGCGTGGGTGTATCCACAGGCGCAGGCGCGGTTGGAGAGGCGATCAAGTTCGCCAGGTTTGGAATTCCGCCCGAACAGCTTGAGAAAATCAGTCCAAACAGAATAAATGGGATTATCTTTTTCATGCGCATACCTTTATGGTTCAAGGGTTGAATACTTTGCAATGGGTTAGGGAAACGCTGTTACGGTCAACGACTGAAGCACCCAGACGTCTACGCGGCACAGTCGATGCGACGAATTGAAACTGGAGCCAGGCATCTTCATAGGATTCGTAATCATCGATCTGATCCAATTCGATGGTATAGAAATATGAACCGCGATCATTATCGCTCATAATAGCCCCTCCACCCCAGTCTGTTTGCCGGGCGCTGTATTTATCCTGCAGACGATAATACAGCAGGACATATTTCAAACGCTTTAGCGGGACAACAAGCTGCACAACAAATTTAATGGAACGCGAGCCATCACAGTTATAGCCCCACACCAATTGGTTCGTAGATTTCGAGATCAATATAAAAGGATTCGGACCGGGCGTGAATAAAGTGATATCCACCGGTTCCAATGTGATGGTTGGTCGCCGGGAAGGAGTAAAAGATGGAAAAGGCGTGTTCGTGACGAGAGGCGCGTCAGTTGCTGGTGTACTGGTGGGACCAGCTGTGTTAATGGCGAAAAGATCAGGCGTATTCGTGGAGATCAATGTCACAGTGGATCGAGGGGAACTCACAATTTCAGGTGCCGGGGTGGGTGATTGCAGAAACGACAAATCCTGTAAGGCGGAACACCCCGTGAGAATAAATGCAAGTATGGCAAGAACGATCTTTTTCATGAATTCCTCATCAATGATATATCTGTCATTTTCTCAATTGTATCCGCATTAATTGGCTTTATGGCTCCCATTGTGGCTGCCAATCAGGTTCGGGGTTATCGGTCACCTGGCGCATACTTGATCCATCCGCACGCATGATAAATATATCAGCCTGATCATTATTTCGCAACGAATTGAACGCGATCCACTGACCATCAGGGGAAAATGATGAAGCGGCATTATTACCGCCATTCGTGAGTTGTGCCGCGGTCTTGGCTTGCACATCGATACGGAAGATATTCTTGTTGCCTTGTGGACCGGCATAGATAAGCAGATATTTACCATCGGGTGACCAATCAAGGCTGCCTCCGATACCTAGCAAGCCATTCGTTAATTGCTGGGCATTGGTCCCATCTGCCCCCATAATGAAGACCTCATATTCGTTCGGCTGGTTGACCGCCATGGCAAAGGCGATCTGTGTGCCATCGGGTGACCAATCAGCAGCAACAATAGTATTGGGACCAGCGTACAACAAGTCCTCATTCTCACCGGTGTTATCCACCGTCCACAAGGATGTAGGACCTTCCGCGGCACGGTTGGCAAAAAGGATCTTGGTGCCATCCGGCGAAAATGATGGTGAGATCACATTCCCAATAAAATCCGTCAAACGGATCAGGCGTGAGCCTTCAAAGATGAACAGGAAAAGATCGAACACGCCGCCATTTTGATTCGAAGCGTAAACGATCGAGCCGCCTTTGGGTGAGTATGTTGGATAATAATTATTCGCTTCTACATTCGTGAGTTGCTGGTACCCTGTTCCATCTGCATTGATCATACACAACTGGTTATATTCCCCACGCGTGCAGGTGAAAATGATCCGCCCAATGTGTTCCCTGGTCGGCGGCGGCGGCATGGTCAGTGTGGGTGGCGGTGGCGGCAAGGTCAAGCCAAAGGGCTGCTCCAGAACAGTAAAATTGATCGGGTTGGCAGGAATCAATACGCACAGTCCGATCACGATGACCACAAGGATCAAACCAATCGGCAAATGAATGCGCGGAGATGTGTTACGCCGTGAGAAAATACGCCGTTTAGACATATGGCTTTGCTATAAATTTTACATCAGAGTTCGTTTTGAGACTTGCCCCATCTGTGCCTTAACGAAACTCTAGGGCGGTGGTATGCCAGGGCAGAAAAGATCAGTTAGATGATTGGATTGAATCCCGTTATATTCAAACCAAACTTCATGCTTGTAATATTCAGGCTTGTCGCCACCCAACGTGATCAGATTACTCAGGCTGAACGTACTTGCATAATTCGTCCCGAGCTGAAGTGTGGTTTGGGGATAAGTACTGCTATCTCCGGGTGCGTAAAAGTCGTTTCGGACATGAAATGTTCCAACCGCAGGTCCGCCATCGACACGGACTTGAACATCGATCTGACATCCTATGCCTTGCGAAACATAGCTAGCTGTAAGAAGTTCCACAGAGGTTGCTGGAATAGGTGTTGCGCTGGGCGTAACGGGTGTAACTGTTGGCGTCCAGGTAAGCATCGCAGTTGGAGCACCTGTGGTCAACGTCATGGATGGGGTAACCGTGATAGTCGGTGTAAGAGTCGGTGTGCCCGGTTTGGGAGTCAAAGTAATCGTGGGAGATACTTCCGGCGTCAGAGTTGGGTAACTGGCAATGATATTGTTGATGTATACATTCACATTCGTTATCACAGCGGCCGAGGCTTGTTGTAAAGCTGGGAAGCTCTGCGGAGCCTGCACGTTCACATTGTCCGAAAGGCTACTGATCTTTTCCAAAAGGCTCTGGGTGGCAATGCCGTTTTTTTCATCGAGAATGATGATCTCGCTGTAGAGCTTTACCCCTGCATCATCACTGATCGTAAGCAGGCGTTCCAGATCCTTCCATTCATCTCTCCCTGCGCAGGCATCGCTTGAACCGGTAATATAGATCAACATGCGGACAGTATTTTCAGGCAAGCCTTCAAATTGATTCTTAGCCAGCACAAAAGCAGAATAAAGCGAACCGCCGCCGGCTGGTTGGAGTTGCGCGATCTGGTCACTGACGTTCTGCCGCGGGGCAAAAATAGACTTCACATTCGATGGCTCATTACAAGGATCGACACCTTCCGCAAAGGCAGAACCGCCTACAGTCACCAAGCCGTAATTGGCACCTGGTTCCAAGCCTTCCAGAATGGCATTAATGGATGCGTTCGCGGCATCCCATTTGGTCCGCCCATCAAATGCTTCGGTCATTTTCACAGAAGCGTCTAGGGCGATCATGTAATAAACACCCTGCGCCTTGGGGGTGGGTGTTGCGCTGGGTGTGGATGTAAATGTGTTGGTTACTGTGGGTGTAGCAGTAAGTGTTTGGGTGGGGGTTAGTGTGATGGTCGGAGTGAGTGTTGGAGTTCCATATAGGAAGACATTGACCGGTTGGTTGACAGGCGGCACAAAGCCGAAAAGAGGGATGAGTAATATAGCGATTACCAATCCAGCCCGCGCATAGGGAATCAACAAGGAAAATTTAGGAACCTTTTGAGCTACAGCGCCTTTACCAGGCACTTCGATGGCAGGCATTTTTTCCTGTGCCAGCAGAATATATAAAGCATTCAATATAATGAACACGATGACAAAAACATAAATGCTTACCCAAAGAATGTCCAACCGTCCTGAAATGGCTGAAAAGACCGCAATGAGCACAGTCAGAGGGACAGAGATCTTTGCAGCTCCCTGGGGTAAGCGGTCGCGAATGAATTCCAAAAATTCATCTCGAAGTTTCATAAAATCCAGACCTCTTCATAAAATTCCGCGCTGATAATTTCGGACATGGGCAAAAGTGCAATTCCCTGAATGACATTGCCTAATTTTACAACCAAATCAGGCAATAAAGACTTGCCACACCGATTCAATTAGTTATACTACAATTGAATAACAATACCCCAAAAGAGTTATCTACATTGAGGAGTAGCAGGTATGGCAAAGTATATCGTCACGACAAGCGCCTTGCGGATCCGGTCTGGACCCGGGACGACATTTTCCATTATCGGAATGCTCTATAAAAACGCCGCGGTTCAAGGCGACGAAGTCAAGAACGACTGGGTACATATCACGACAAGTGACAACAAGACTGGGTGGAGTCATAGCGGTTACCTTGCCTTGGTGGATGAAACCCCGCCTCCTCCCTCAGGGACGGCGTATCGCGTGGATGCCTCGACTTTAAATGTCCGCCAAGGGCCCGGGACAAATTACGCTGTCATCGGCTCGCTCAAAAAGGGCGAAGTGGTGGAAGGTTTGGCAGTTTCAGCCGATAGCCAGTGGGTACAGATCCGCAAGACGGGCGGCATCACCGGTTGGTGTTCGCTCAAGTACATGACCAAAGTAGCTACTCCGCCCCCTCCCGGCCCAGCTGATGTTCAAATGTTCGTTACGACCGATACATTGAATTATCGCTCAGGTCCCGGTGAGGGCTATCCAATTACCGGGCAGGTCCATCGGGATGAAATAGTTATATATCTCAACGCCTCACCGGATTGGAAGTGGGTAAACTTCAAGACCAGCAATAATATTATCGGTTGGGCATCGTCCAAATATCTGACCGAATCAAATGATCTGCTTGCTGCACCCGAGGATCATCCTGCAACCGGATTACACCGCGCGTTATCAGATACGCTTCCCTTGCGGAGCGAACCGAACGAGACCTCACCCGAAGTTGCACCGATGAAATTCAACCGTGTTGTCAAAGTGGATTCGCTCTCGCCTGACGGAAAGTGGAAACACTGCACGAATGCCTGGGGTGAGGCGGGCTGGTATCCCATTGAGCGCCTGGCAAAGTTGGGTGATGTGGTAATTCAACAAAGCAAGGAAGAGTTTCCTTGGCTGCCGATCGCTTACGCTGAGTTTGGCACACGCGAGATCCCCGGTTCAAAACATAATCCACGGGTTGTGGAATACCTCATGAGCACAGATCTCGCACAAAAATACCCATCCCTGCCCGATGAAACAGATTGGTGTGCGGGCTTCGTTAATTGGTGTATTGAGAAGGCAGGGCTGCCATCCACAAATTCGGCATTGGTGAATCCATGGAAGGGTTGGGGCAAAGGCAGCAACCCACCAAAAAGAGGCGCGGTCACTACCTTCCTGTGGGATGACGGCTGGGCACATGTCTCATTTTATTTGGGGGAAGTAGGCAACTATGTAGTCTGCCTCGGCGGCAATCAAAGCGATGCAGTCTGGTTCTCGGTGTATCACAAGAAGTATGTGACAAGTTATAGAGTTTATTAATTTTTGCTCATTCGGGGGCTTAACCCCCGAATGAGCGTTCTTAAAGGAACCAGCATGCCATCATTCCCCATTGCACCCAAACGGTCTCACACGATTACCCAACATGGCGAAACGCGTGTGGATGATTATTTCTGGCTGCGCAATCGCGAAGACCCTGAGGTGATGAAATACCTCACTGCTCAAATGGATTATCTTGATGATGTCATGGGTCGCACAAAACCTTTACATGAAACGCTATTCTCCGAGATGAAGAATAGGATTCAGGAAACTGATTTAACTGTCCCTGAGAAAAGAGGCGGGTATTGGTATTACAGTCGCATGGAAGCTGGGAAGCAATATCCGATCTTTTGCCGCCGAAAAGATTCGTCAGATGGTCCTGAGGAAATCTTGTTGGATCAAAATGAATTGGCAGAGGGGAAAACATTTTGCAGCGTCAGCGGTTTTTCAGTCAGCCCGGATGGAAATAAACTCGCCTATGCTGTGGACTATGACGGCGATGAGGTCTACACGGTCTACATCAAAGACCTGGTGAGCCATGCGCATTTCTCTGAAACGATCGCAAATACATTGGGGAGCGTATATGCCCACGTGGGATTGGAGTGGGCAAACGATAGTGAAACGATCTTTTACGCCACCCTGGATTCGACCAAGCGACCTTACAAGGTATTCCGTCATCGCATCGGAACAGATCCGGCACAGGATGTATTGGTCTTTCGCGAAGAGGACGAACATTACTATTTATATTTTTATAAATCACGCGACGAAGCTTTCATCATGCTGCTGCTTCAAAGTACGCTGACAACCGAAATCAGGTTCTTGCCAGCAGACAAACCCGATACCGAATTAAAAATCATCACACCGCGTGAAAATGGTATTGAGTATTTCGCAACCCATCACAATGGAACATTTTTCATTGCAACCAATGAAGGCGCAAAAAATTTCAAGTTGATGAAAACAGCGGTTGCAGATACAGAGAAAAACCAATGGCAGGAGGTCATCGCCCACCGCATAGACGTGATGCTGGAAGGGGTTGACGCATTCGAAAATCACCTGGTATTGCAAGAGCGCAAGGCAGGCTTGAAGCAGATCCGGATCAGCGACCCGGATGGCGTGTCCAATGTCAAATATGTTGCGTTCCCTGAACCTGCTTATTATTTTGAGTTTGAAGATAATTCGGTATTTGAAACAAACCTTTTGCGATTTAAATATTCGTCGTTCATCACGCCCTACACCATCGTGGATGTACACATGGATACCGGTGAATGGGAAATCAAAAAAGTGGATGTGATCAACAATTACGATAAATCAGATTACGTTATCGAGCGCATCTTCGCGACGGCATTGGATGGAACGCAAGTGCCGATGTCGGTTGCTCACAAAAAATCGCTTAAGTTGGATGGAAGCAATCCGACTCTTTTACATGGCTATGGAGCCTATGGCGCCAACCTGGATGCAGAGTTCATCCCGCACCGTCTCAGTCTGCTGGACCGAGGGTTTGTATTCGCGGTCGGACACATTCGCGGCGGCTCGGATATGGGGCGCGCCTGGTACGATGATGGCAAGGTGCTCAAGAAGAAAAACTCGTTCACTGATTTCATTGCCTGCGCGGAGCATTTGATCCAAAAGGGCTTTACATCGAAGGAGAAACTTGCCATTTATGGTGTCTCGGCAGGCGGATTACTTGTCACTTCTTGTATGGTAATGCGCCCGGATCTGTATAAGGCTGTGATCGCCAAAGTCCCGTTCGTGGATGTGATCAACTCGATCAGCGATCCGACCATTCCGTTGACCACACACGAATACGATGAATGGGGCAACCCGGTGGATAACAAGGACCATTATGAGTATATGTTGTCTTATTCGCCATACGACAACATCCGCGCGGCGGAGTATCCAAATCTGCTTTTGACGGGCGGCTGGAATGATCCACGTGTGCCTTATTGGGAACCTGCCAAGTTTGCGGCAAAACTGCGTGAGCTCAAAACAGACGATAATTTGTTGTTATTGAAAACCAATTTCCATGCTGGTCACGCCGGTTCATCGGGACGGTACGATTATTTCAAGGAAATCGCTTTCGAGTATGTGTTTTTGATTGACAGGCTGTATGAGTAAAATCCTTGAGGTTCAAGACATCACAGGTATATAATTCAATCAATATTTAACGGCATGGAAGGAGATGCATATGGATCGGTATCTTGTCGAATCACCACACGAAGCAAATGACTGCGATGCAATTATCAAGGAAATCCACGCAGCGGGTTACTTGCATCATTTTGAATGGGGCTGTCACGATGGTGATCATTGCGGCTGGGCAATCATTGAGACGGATAATCGCGAACACGCGAGGCAGATCGTCCCATGGCAGATCAGGGACAAAGCGCGGATCGTAAAGCTTGAAAGATTTGGATCCGCTAACAAACACAAAGAGAAGTAGACGATTTAAAAATGGCCAAGGATTTAATGTTTCTAGTGGTGGTCAATACTTATACAATCGATATTCCAATCAAGAGGGACTAAATTTAGATTGGTCTCTTCAAGGAACCTATAATATGGGCGGAGCAGCTGGAGTGATTACATGAGGTCCTGTGGTTGGATTCGGGCCAACGAACTTAAGACTAGTAATGGCAACTCCATAGGACGGAGTTGTAGGTGCTTCTGCAGCCATGATGGGTCCCGTTGCCTCAGGAAATATAACAGGACTTTCGCTTATGTAGGCAAGAAAGCCTGAATTCGAGGAGTAGCTAACTCAGCCCGCAAGTAAGCACTCAACAAATCATGTTTGGTTTGATAAGGTGTTTTTCCAAGAGCCTTTGCCTTGATCTTCAAAGAAAGCCAGGCATGATAACAACAGGCTATATGATTGCGTTGCGAGCGTCCTTTGCGGCCTTGGCATTTTTCAGTGCCAGTCAATTGTTTGAGGCCACGATGCAGTTCTTCGATTTGCCAGCGCACGTCGCTCGCCTTTTGAGCGACCTGTGTGGTCAACGTCTCATCTGGGCAATTGGTGATGATCCAGTCAATGTCGCCGTCTGTGGCAACTACCTTGAATAACCGCACTTTGAAAGGCACTTCTTTGAGTTTGACCATAATGCCATTTTGTAGGCGCTCAGTGGTCCAATCTATCTCATCCAAATGGATCCAGCCGCCTGCTTGGCTCAAACTCACCATGCGGTTGCTTTTCAGGGTTGTGAAAAAGATCAGACCCAAACGGTGAACCAGCTTCAGATTCTCAGCGGAAGCATACCCGCTATCGAATAAGATACGGTTTGCCTTGATTTTCTTGGCAAAAACGGCATTGATGACCATTTCAGTAAAGTGTTCGTTCTTTGTTTTGCCATCTTGGTCTGGTGTATAAATACGGTAGTCGATGGGATAAAAGTCTTTCTTATCGCCAGCGCTATGCACCAGATTGACGATTCCGATGCCACGCACCAAACCATGTTCTGCACCACTGTATTGCAGTTTGACCAGTTCAATGAACCGGGAGTAGCGCTTGTCTTGTACGCTGTCGTCTACCAGCAGAAAGGCTTCAGGGCTGTCTTGAATTAGCTTTTCAACCAGTTCCCATAAGCCGCGCGCTGTATGATGCTCGTGTCTCAGGTAGTCGGTGATAACATCATGGCTGACTTCATCCAAATGCTCGGCTAGATTTGAACTCGTGTAATTGCCGATTGTGCAAATCAGCTATTCAACATATTGTCGCTTCGTGATCATGACCACATGCTATCATCTCGTCACTCCAAGCGAGAGTCCTGACTAAATTGTATTTCTAGGCCGTTATAATTAGATTTTAAATCAAGCTTAATAACATCTCCGTCAACCATCACAGTATTACCGTCAAGATCGATATGATATAGGCGTTTCCCGACAACCGTCAATCCACTGATTGTATATGCATCATATGGTGCTTCTCCCTTATGAGTAAATCTTTTTAGCTCAAAAGTCTGATCAGGTTGTGCCATTTCTTCTTTAAGAAGCGTAAATTTACCTGACCCTTCCCCATATAAATCAGTCACTCGCACAGATTCCCCTACTTCCAACGAACCGAAATCAAACCCCTCTAGAGAAGATATCACAACAACTGTAGCCGTCTCAGTTGGAACAGGCGTGGCTGTTTCTGTGAGAGTTGGTATTGAAGTCGGGGTAATGGTGGGCGGTACAGTGATCGTAACAGGCGCCGTTGGTATTACTGGAGAAGGTGCAGAACATGCGACCAAAACTAAGACAAAGGCAATCAAACTAATTTTTTGCATAACTATTTCGCCATCTCCGCCGCGAGCAGCGCAATAACATCTTCAGATTTCAGCACCTTGCCATACGAACCCAACGCCGCCAGAAACGCCTTGTGGACATGCTCTGCAGGAATCGTTGTCTCGCCATATTTCAGATCGCGTGTCGCGCAGGCATCTTCTGCTACGATCACTTGAAACCCAAGATCTCCCGCGGCGCGTGCAGTAGCATCCACACACATATGAGTCATCATGCCGCAAATAACCACGCGCTCCACGCCCCACTCTTTCAACATCGCAAGCAGATTCGTTTCGCGGAAAGAGTTTGGGTAATGTTTGTAGACGATCGGCTCGTGCTCGAAGTGTGCCACAGAATCATGGATATCTGACCCGCTATCGCCTTTCACAAAAAAGGCAGCATCAGGTTTCAACGAAATATGTTGAATGTGGATGTGCTGCCCGTTGTGTTCACGAAAACACTGCAACAACATATAGGCATTCTTCGCCGCCTCCAGCGGATTCACCAGCGGATACTTACCGCCTTCGAAATAATCTTTTTGTATGTCAATGACCAGCAAAACTGTTTTCATGTTTTTCTCCAAATTGGGGTTGCCAAGATTTCCAAAGTATAGTCCAAAATCAGGTTCAACAACACGGGTACTGTATTATTAAAGACACTAGAATACCACCTCTTCACTACCTAGAATAATACTATGAACGCAAAACCCAGATCATGTACATACCGAATATTGGCTGGGCTAGGTATTGTGCTTGGATTATGTCTGTTCTTATCCATCATTTCAGCGATCAGCAACCGAAATCTGCCAAACGAAGATGCCTCTGATCATTTGAGCACGATAGACAAAGCACGATTGTTGGAAGCCTTACAACTCAAAATGACGCTTGGCGACCAGGTGTGGCAAGGTTGGGGGAATATGGATACTCCGGTCATTGTATGGAATCGGTCTTACGAGTTCCTGGTCAATTACAAAGGTGAAGCACCCTCTGGTTGGTCAATAACAGATGACAAACTAAGCGGACAACCCTACTTTCGCCGGGTCGCAAACGAGCCACAGAATTTTGCGGTTCGGGTAGGTGACCAATGGTCAGCGAGTATCGCGACCAAACAAACCACCGATGTTTTTTTGATCAATGCATTTCAAGATACTTTTCCCAACCCAATCAAACAGATATTTCCCTATCGCTTTCTGATTCAACCGAGCGAAACGCAAATAGGCGGATTACTACATGAAACCTTCCATGTTTATCAATACCAGCTGGCTCCCACCCGTATGACGAAGGCAGAATCGATTCACAAACTGGGAGAACAGTACGAGACAACCTCCGAAAAATTCAAAACCGAATGGAAAGAAGAAAGTGCATTATTGGCAGATGCACTGGAAGCAAAAACTCAAGCAGAGAAAGTCGATCTCGTGCGTCAATTCCTGGCAGTGCGGGATGCCCGCCGGAAAGACTATCAACTCAGCTCTGAATTGATTGACTATGAGTGCTGGCTTGAATGGGAAGAAGGGACAGCAAAATATATCGAAGTAGCTATTTTGAAACAAGCCAGCGAATCAACAGAGTACCAACCAATTCCTGAAATGAAGGCTGACCAAGATTTCAAAAGTTATCAAGCATTTGACGGGCGCTGGACACAAGAATTATTCCAACTCCGCTATCAGACCACCTCGGGAGAATCGCAATTCTATATGACGGGCATGGCACAAGCGTTTCTGCTTGATGATTTAATGCCCGCTTGGAAAGATAAATATTGGGGAGATAATGTTTTCTTGGAAGACTTACTTCGAATGGCAATCGGCAAATAACTGATCAAAGATTCACTTCCGCCCAAAATCGGCGGGGTTCTCGCCCCAATGTTCGGTTTCCCATTTCAAGACCGCGTTATCATCCAAATCATTTTCGGCGAGCCAATTCTCGGCACTGCGGATCATCGCAAAGATCAATGCGTTCTTACCGGTATGTTTTAAATTGGTTTTGCAAATACCTGTATACACCCACGAGATCCCGTTTTCAGAGTCTGAATACACGGGCAGTTGTTTATTGTGCTTCACCAGCCACGTCAGCGCATGCACGATCGCGAGAAACTCCCCCACATTATTCGTCCCATCTGGGTATGGACCGGCGCGAAAGATCTCCTTGCCAATTTCCGTTTCCACGCCGCGATATTCCAATTTTCCCGGCGAGCCATTACAAGCCGCGTCCACACAAATGGATGGAATGATAGGCGGTGTTTCAGACTCTTTCCACTTTCCAAGCGAAGCAGATTTCCCCTTATACGCTTCATACTTGGATGCATAAGCTGATTCAGCTTCCTTGAGCGTACCGAACGCCTTATATTCAGCCGCGACAAAACCCTTCACCTGTTGTTCACATTCCGCCCAGGAGGTGAAGATACCCGGCTTGCGCCCTTTCCAAACGACATAATATTTTTGCTTTGGCATGATTGTTTGTAGGGGCAGGGAGACCCTGCCCCTACGTGTTTATGATTCCGCCGAATCTTCCCAACCCGCTTCTTCCACCGCCATGAATATATCAGTATCAGAGATCATGCCTACCAGCATGCCAAAATCATCCGCGATCGGCAGGTGATGGAACTTGTGCTCCTGCATTAAGGCTGAGCATTCCTTTAATGTCCATTCGGGTCTACCGGTGATGATGGGTCCCGACATGATCTCCTGCACAAGCGTCTCTGCCGGGTTGCGATCAACCGCTACTATCTTGTCACTGATATCAGTAGTGGTCACAATGCCATATGCCGTGCTTTTACCACTCATGTCCACTACTACACTGTGTATGTTGCGGCGGCGCATCAGGGTCATGGCAAAGGAAACACTGGTATCTGGGGCAACAACAACAACGGGACTACTCATCCAATCACGAACTGTGTGGGGCATATTCTCCTCCGGTTTAAGGGTTTCGCGTTGAGCGGAGCGAGCCGTTAGGCAAGCGTAGTCGAAACGCAATCGCTCCAGGCAACTCACCCTTCGTCTGCGTGGCGCTAATGCGCCACTCCGCTCAGGGCGAATACAATATTATTTTACAACCAATTCAACTGAATCCATCGCAAATAAAGAACCATCCGCAGCGCTGATATCCTGGATCTCAACCCGCACCACCGAACCAGACAAAATATTTCCCAATTCAACGATCGCGTTAAAGGTGCCGGGTCCGCCCAACTCTGCGGCATTCACCGTGATGGAACCTACTGAGAGTTCAATACCGACCAGATCATAAATGCGATAGGTGAGATTATTCTCGAACGGCGCAATCGCAACACTGCCTTTAAATTGAACCGAGCTATATGCTTCTGTGTTATTTGTTGGCGTCTCAATCGTGATCGTGCGCGGTCTGCCGTCGGGGGTGAAGGTGGTGTAATCGGTCATATCCAGGTGATTGGCTGTGACCAGGCGATAATGCCGTACTGTCCTCAATGTTGGGCAACAGAAGGGATCCTCTGTGGCATGAATCACAGCATCTAAAAAGACCTCACCATTTTCTATGGAAAGTGCATTTAATGCCGGTCGGTCATCTACCATGGTGGATGTTTGAAAAATAAGTTCGCCATTCACATCAGCAAAAACAGCCAGAAAGGCAAACACGCCGGTGCCGCCATAATTTTCAGCGACCAGCGCAGCATATTCTTTCGCACCGTCGTTGTTCAAATCACCAGTGGCAACAAAGTCTGTAACCGTAACGGAAACATAGTCCACGCCGCCTGCGGTACCCTGCTCAAATTTTCCATCTGCCAATTGCACGATCCGAATCCCATCGGCAATGCCCAGTTGGTATTGGGCATTGCGAATTCTGGTCACATAGTCGGGGATGGTAGTCGGCGCCGGAGTTGCTGAAGGCTCCGGGGTTAGAGTCGCTTCAGCAAGAGGAGCAGGCGTCGGGGAGGGCGAAGCGGAACTACATCCAAATAGCAGGAGTGCAAATAAAATTAATCCACGCTTCGTCTGCGCTACGCTCCGCTCAGCGAGGTTTAAGGAATAACGGGAAACCATGTCAGACCTCCATCACCAGTCCGATATAAGGAACGATGATTCGTGGTGGGGTCAATGGTGATGACCCAGCCTGTAAGCGTGTTGACGAAATCCATCATCGCGAAGGAATCACCAAAGACGACATCGGGCGGGATGATACTCCACGTGCGCGCCGCATCATGCGTGACGTAAAACTGTTCGCCGTTATAAATGACCGCTTCATTGGCTGACAAAAAATCGGCTGAGCCGCCGTTGGGAATTAAGGTGGGCGTGAACGACCAGGTGTTACCAGCGTCATTGGAGGCGAACACTGCCAACTGACTTTGATCGGAGGGGATACGCACAGTGACAAAAGCATCTTGCGATGTGACGAACTTAACCGGTTCAAAACCCACCTGCGTAGGCAGAGCAACGGGAGGCAGAGCTAATGTGGTGACCTGTGCCCAATTCGCGCCGCCATCATCGGTTCGATATAAATAGACTGCGCCATCGGAATACGTGACACCACTCACCCACGCAGTTTGCATGTTTAACGGGGTGAGTCCGCTTTTGATGCCGCCTAATGGAAGCGAATCGCCAGCGCTGGGACTATTGGGATCATTAGTATAGGTTTGAGTCCAGGTCGCGCCGCCATCTGTGGTTTGAAAAACTGCAACGCCTTGTGAGCCTGCGCCAGCGCCGAGATCAGCAAGCGCCCAGCCATTATTATTATCAATAAAAGTCATATTCGCGCTGCTGAAAGGCGTGGTGACAAAAGTCCAGGTCAATCCCGCATCCGAGGTGCGATAGAGTGTACCTGCATTGGGATAATTCGCCATATCGGGTACTTGAATCCAAACATGGTCATTGTCAAATATGGATATGCTGACACTGTAGCCAACTTCTGTGACAGCAGGCGGCGTGACGTTGTACCAAGTAACGCCACCATCATTCGTACGGACGATCTGAGTCTCGGTAACACCCCAGCCATCTAATTCATTGAGGAAACGAATATTCACCAATGAAGGCGCGTCAACAAGTGGGGCATCGATCGCGGCGGGCACGGGGGTATCTTGAACCGGGGCAGGGGGAAGCTCAGTAACTACATCTGGGATCGTCTCTTGCGTTGGAGGCGGTTCAGCGGGTTGATCGAAAGTTGATGTAGCAACTGGTGTATTACAGGCGGTGATCATCAATAACAATCCCACCAGGGAAATCAGGCTGGTAAATTTTTTCATAACGACATCCTTTCCGAGTCTTATATGCTTAATTCTATCCGCAATTTATTACTTTATGATGAGTGTGGAAAGGATGGCCGCTTATAGTTCTCGAAATTTCTGGATGTAATCCAGTGCCGCCTCCCGCGGGAGAATACGTCCAACATGAACATGTACTTCTGGAAACTCGGCGAAAACGGCATAGATGAAGTCTTGCAATTCTTTGTGCAGCTTCTGATCCACTTCAACATCCTGCCCGGGAAGCGCTGCCAACACTTTATGATCAATCTCCCCATCTTCATCCTGTACCAGCAAACCGATAGGCCGGCACTCAACAATAGCACCCGATTTCAGGCTGTCATTTGTAATGAGGTAACAATCCACGCTATCCCCATCCGCTCCACGCGTGCCAAGGATAAAGCCATATGAATAAGGATATGGTCGAGAGACCTGGCGCGTCTCTTTGTACTCAAGGGTCAGTTCATCGTATAGTTTCTTATCCCGAGAACCTGCTTCAACCTCTATGAGTACCTTTATCATTACTTACCCTAGCCACTCAATAATCGTTGCTTCACCTTGACCGACGCCGACGCAGAGAGTCGCGAGCCCGTATTTGACATTGCCGCGATTCTTCATTTCATGCACCAAGGTTGTTACCAGGCGCGCACCTGAACAACCCAGCGGATGTCCGATGGCGATCGCACCACCATTAACGTTGACGATCTCAGAGTCAACGCCTAGATCTTCGACAACCGCCAAGGATTGAATCGCAAAGGCTTCGTTGAGTTCAACGAGTCCGATGTCTTTCATTTGCAAACCCGCACGCTGTAAGGCTTTCTTCGTTGCAGGCACGGGACCTACGCCCATCACACGCGGCGGGACTCCTGCCGAAGCTGATGCAACGATCCTTGCTAAAGGTTTATAACCGAGTTGTTTGGCTTTCTCTGCGCTCATCAACAGTAACGCACAGGCACCATCGTTCAAACCGGATGAATTTCCCGCAGTGACCGTTCCGCCTTCTTTGGCAAATGCAGGTTTTAGTCTCGCAAGTGATTCCAGTGTGGTATCGCGGCGCGGACGTTCATCGGTATCGATAATTTTGGGGTCGCCTTTTTTCTGTGGGATGACAACCGGTACGATCTCTTGTTTAAATCTGCCTGAATCAATTGCAGCGATCGCGCGTTGATGACTCCGCACTGAAAACGCATCCTGCATCTCACGCGTAATGTGCGGACGCTCCTTCGCGATGTTCTCAGCAGTCTCGCCCATTGAATCGGTGCCATACATTTCTTTCATTTTGGGATTCGGATATCGCCAACCTAAAGCCGTATCGTAGGCAGTTAAGTTTCCAAATGAATAGCCTGCTTCCGCCTTGGGCAATGAGTATGGCGCGCGGCTCATCGATTCGACTCCACCTGCGATATAAATATCGCCTTCACCTGATTTAATCGCGCGTGCGGCTTGATTGATGGCGTTCAAGCCTGAAGCGCACAAACGATTCACGGTCACTCCTGCAACCTCCACAGGCAGACCCGCGAGCAATGCTGCCATCCGCGCCACGTTGCGATTATCCTCTCCGGCTTGATTCGCACAGCCGAAGAAGACTTCTTCCACGAGGGCAGAGTCAAGTTTGTTGCGTTGAACAATTTCCTTGATAACCAGAGCAGCCATATCGTCGGGGCGAACCGCAGCGAGAATCCCACCCAACGCACCAATCGGCGTGCGAATTGCGTCTACGATGACAACGTCAGTCATTTCATCCTCCAAAAATTCTTATTCCACTAATCCACGCCAATCTCCACTAATTTTTAAATTCGCGAAGATTAGCGGACAAATTATACCTTTCAGAAGGGATGATATTTGTATCATATCAAGTATGACGCTTGGCACTACTCGTCAAAAGCCAATACAGGGATAATAAAGGTGCGGTAATCCCGCTAAATAATATCCGACTACTCAGATAAGGAGTGCCAATGCCTGCAAAAGGTTGGATCGAAGTCAGTGATACGTATTGCAAAGGCTGTGAACTTTGCTTGAGTGCCTGTCCACAGGAAGTGATGGAACTGGACATGACGCGACTTACCCCGAAGGGCTACCACCCCGCGCACACGTTTAAGGACGGCTGCACGGGGTGCGCTATCTGTGCACTGGTCTGTCCAGATGCAGCCATCACGGTTTATCGTGAAATTACCAAAGCAGTTCCCATACCTGCATAACAAACCGTAGGGGCGTAGCACATGCTACGCCCCTACATTATTTTGGAGAAACGAATGACAAAAGAATTATGGAAAGGCAACGAAGCCATTGCCGAAGCCTCGGTACGCGCCGGGCTCGAAGCATACTTCGGTTACCCGATCACCCCGCAAACTGAGATCCTTGAATACCTCTCACGCCGCATGCCTGAACTCGGACGCGCTTTCGTACAAGCTGAATCCGAACTCGGCGCGATCAACATGGTCTATGGTGCAGCATGCACTGGTGTACGTGTGATGTCCACATCCTCAAGCCCAGGTGTGAGCCTCATGATGGAAGGTCTATCATATATTGCCGGCACAGAAGTTCCGGCGGTCTTGGTCAACGTGATGCGCGGCGGACCTGGACTCGGCAACATCGCACCTGCACAGGGCGACTACAACCAGGCAGTCCATGGCGGCGGACATGGCGACTACAAACCCATCGTGCTCGCGCCTGCTTCTGTCCAGGAAGCAATTGATCTTACGGTCCTTTCCTTCGATCTCGCTGAAAAATATCGGACGATCTGCATGCTCATTCTCGATGGTTGCGTTGGGCAGATGATGGAACCCGCGCAGATGCCCGAGATGAAAACGATCCAACGCGCGGATTGGGACTGGGCGACAAACGGCAAAATGGGCAAGCGGAAGCGCCGCATCCTTTCTTCCATTTATCTGGATCCGATCCAAGAAGAGCAGATGAACCTGAGGCTGTTAGCCCGCCAACAGATCATTCAACGCGACGAAGTGCGTTACAAGGAATATTTCCTCGATGATGCCGAGTTCGCCATCATCGGCTTTGGGACAGCGGGACGTGTGGCTTTATCCGCTGTGCGCCAGGCTCGTCAACAAGGCATCAAGGTCGGGTTGTTGAGACCGATCACCGTCAGCCCGTTTCCTTTTGATGCGATCGAGCAGCTTGCGAGTCGTGTGAGCGGGATCCTGGTCACAGAGATGAACTCCGGTCAAATGCTGGAGGATGTCCGTTTGGCGGTAAAGGGACGTGTGCCCGTCGAGTTTTATGGACGCATGGGCGGCGTGGTTCCGTTCACCGAAGAGATCCTGCATGAGATCGAACGGATCGCTTCGAGCAAGTTGAGCTTGGAAACAGATCCGCGTGATGCATGGCTTGAACGCATGGCGCACGTGTAGAGGTGAATGATGGTTACAACTACTTCAAATAATTTGGTTTACGAACGACCTGAAGGTTTTACTGATACACCAACCCATTACTGTCCGGGTTGCACACATGGCGTAGCACATCGCTTGATCGCGGAAGTTTTGCAAGAGATGGATGTGCTCGATAAGACGATCGGCGTTGCTCCGGTTGGATGTTCGGTGTTCGCTTACAACTATTTCGATACAGACTTCGTTGAAGCCCCGCATGGACGCGCGCCCGCGATGGCAACCGGCATCAAACGTGTTCTGCCTGATCGTATTGTGTTCACCTATCAAGGCGATGGTGACCTAGCTTCGATCGGCATGGGCGAGATCGTGCATGCCGCCGCACGCGGCGAGAACCTGACCGTGATCTTCATCAACAATGCCAACTTCGGCATGACAGGCGGACAGATGGCGCCGACTACGTTACCCGGCATGAAGACGACCTCTTCACCGCTGGGTCGTGATGTGGAGACACAGGGCTTCCCCATTCGCATGTCTGAGATGCTTTCAACTCTCGATGGCGTTGGTTATTGTGTACGTCGTTCGTTGCATGACCCAAAGAATATTCGGCTTGCGAAGAAAGCCATCCGCACCGCGTTTGAAACGCAGGCACGCGGACTGGGCTTCTCGATGGTCGAATTACTT
>Ga0137333_1000023_pt1 | contig 33497 bp, 25 predicted proteins | sample EasRivERMLT231_2_FD_102286 | JGI IMG/M metagenome (GOLD analysis project Ga0137333, IMG submission 102286) | Soil microbial communities from meander-bound floodplain in the East River, Colorado, USA - East River MetaG ERMLT231_2 | ecosystem: Environmental > Terrestrial > Soil > Floodplain ... | reverse complement strand
CGCAACCTGGGACGCATCATCGTCTCAGCCTCCACAGGTTTGGTGTCCTACGGTCGCTTGATGGAAGTGGTCAAGCAGGCGCGTGAACCGCTCAATGACGGCACATACCAGCCAATTGGTCCCGCAAAAGGCGATATCGTTTTTGAGAATGTCTCGTTCATGTACTCGGACGCTAAAGCCAATGCCTTGAAGAATATTTCCTTCCATGTGAAGCCGGGGCAGGCAATCGCTTTGCTGGGCTCCACAGGCTCGGGCAAGTCCTCGCTGGTGAATTTACTGCCACGTTTCCACGAATACACCGATGGCCGCATTCTGTTGGACGGCGTGGAGATAAAGGACTACTCACGTTCATTCCTGCGCCGAAATATCGGTATCGTGGAACAGGAACCGTTCCTGTTCAGTCGCACTATCCGCGATAACATCTCTTACGGTGTAGGACGCGATGTGACCCAGGAAGAGATCGAACGCGCCGCGAAAGCTGCCGCTGTCCATGATGTGATCATGGGCTTCCCGGATGGCTACAACACGCTGGTCGGAGAGAAAGGTGTGACCCTCTCCGGCGGACAGAAGCAACGAGTGACGATCGCACGTACGCTGTTGAAGAACCCGCGCATTCTGATTCTCGATGACTCCACCTCCTCGGTGGATACCGAGACCGAAGCCGCGATCCGCGATGCGCTGAATGAGTTGATGCAAAATCGCACGACCTTCATCATCGCACATCGTATCCAATCAGTGATGATCGCAGACTTGATCCTGGTGCTGGATAAAGGTGAAGTCATCCAAGCGGGAACGCATGAAGAACTGGTATCCCAAAAGGATGGCATGTACCGACGGATCTACGATATTCAGACTCGAATCGATGAAGAGTTGGAAATGGAAATATCTCGTGTCAATTAAACACTGCTGGTCGAGTAGGTCGAGCGAAAGCGAGACCATATCGAGACCAGCAAGTAACCTGAACACAATAAATAATAGCTTATCGTACAGTGTGGTCTCGATACGGGCTGAGAAAAGCACTCAGCCCTACTCGACCACCATGTCTAACGGAGATTAACAATGAGTAACGAAGCTATCGAACTCGAAGAAGAAGAATATACCTCACACTTAACCGGCGCGGTGTTCAAGCGGATCGTGCAATTGCTGAAGCCGCATTGGAAGTGGGTGCTGGGCTTTCTGATCACCATCGCCCTAACATCCTCCACGGATGCGTACTTCACATACTTGAACAAAGACATTGTGGATAAAGGCATCCACCTGAAAGATACAGCAGAGCTCAGGCGTATTGCATTGCTCTATGGCTCGATCATTGTCTTCCAGGCCGGCACGGTCTTCACGTTCATTTACCTCGCTGGCGTGATGGGCGAGCGTGTGCAATATGACCTGCGCAGAATGTTGTTCAATCATCTGCAGGACCTCTCGCTCTCGTACTATGCTCAAAATGCGGTGGGGCGCTTGATTGCCCGTGTCACATCCGATACCGGGCGCGTTTCAGACCTGCTAAGTTGGGGCATCGTGGACTCGACCTGGGCAGTGATGAATATCATCACGTCAGTCACGTTCATGGCGATCATCAACTGGAAGCTGGCGCTGATTGTCTTCACCATCATCCCGGTGATGTTGTATATCGCGATCCAATTCCGCAAACTGATCCTGGTGGAATATCGCGTCTCACGTCGCACAAATTCCAAGATCACGGGCGCGTTCAACGAAAACTTTCAAGGTGTGCGTGTGGTCAAGGCGCTATTGCGCGAGGACGAAAACACGAAGGAGTTTCAAGAGCTTACGAGCCGCATGTACAAAGCCTCGTATCGGGCGGCCTGGCTCTCGGCGCTCTTCCTCCCCACCGTGCAGATCATCGCCGCGCTGGCGTTGGGTTTCATCGTTGGCTACGGTGGCACGCAGATCAATATTGGTCTCATGACGATCGGTGGCATTCAAGCCTTCGTCTCGTATCTTACGTTCATGATGTGGCCCATTCAAGACCTGGCGCGCGTCTATTCTGAAATGCAGCACTCCATCGCGTCGGCTGAGCGAATATTCAAGTTGATTGATACCCCGGCTGAGGTCCACGATCGCCCTGATGCCATCGAAGCGAAAACGTTGCTGGGCGAGATCGAATTCGATCACGTGAACTTCTATTACGAAGATCGCAAGCCCGTCCTGCAGGATTTCTCGCTGAAGGTCAAACCCGGTGAGATGATCGCGTTGGTCGGTCCCACTGGCGGCGGCAAGTCCACGATTGTGAATCTTTTGTGTCGGTTCTATGAACCACGCGAAGGGACGATCCGCATCAACGGGCATGATTATATGGACTACAAGCTCGAGTCCATCCACAGCCGGATCGGGATCGTGTTACAGACGCCTCATCTTTTCTCAGGCAGCGTACGTGACAACATCCGCTACGGACGCTTGAACGCTACCGAGGACGAGGTGTTGGATGCGGCGAAGATCGCGGGTGCGCATGACTTCATCGTGACCCTTGAAAAGGGTTACGACCAGAATGTCGGTGAAGGCGGCAACTTATTGTCAGTTGGGCAGAAGCAGTTGATCAGTCTGGCAAGAGCCGTGCTCGCACGACCCGAACTGTTCATCATGGACGAAGCCACCTCCAGCGTGGACACGTTGACCGAAGCGCTCATCCAAAGAGGTATGGAAGCCTTGATGCAGGGCCGCACGTCATTTGTCATCGCGCATCGCCTTTCAACCATCCGCAAGGCAAACCGCATTGTGGTGATCGAAGACGGTAAGATTGCTGAGCAAGGCACACATGCAGAGTTACTGAGGCTGAATGGGCATTACTATCGCCTGTATACGCAACAGTTCCGCCATCAATTGGAAACAAAATATGGGTTTGTAGATGCAGTTGGTATTCAGGAACAGGAAGAAGCGCCTGAAGGAATTGCAGCAGACTAAGACCCGCCCCACCCGTCACTTTCGTGACACCCTCCCCAAATGCGACAAACGTTAATCGGATTTGGGGAGGGCTGGGGGCAGGCGAAAGGTGAAAATCATGAATAAGCATAATATTTTAGTGAGATATGACAAAGACTTGCGCTTACGCATCCTGTACCCGGAGGCACGCAAGGAGATTACTGGTGATGTAGTACGGTTTGTGCGCAAGGCACCCGCTATGAATTTTGTATCGTTCACGTTTGCGAACGAACGTGGTCTGGATCAAGTGATTGACAATGAGTTGGAATACTTCGCGCCGATGGCACAGCCTTTCACCTGGAAGGTATATGACCACGACCATTTACCGAGTTTGAAGGATAAACTCGCCTCACGCAGTTTCGTGGAGGATGATGAGCCGGCAGATGTGATGGTGCTTGATATCCATTCAGCGCCCGCTGATTTGTTCCAACCCGTAAAAGCGGATATCCGACGTATCACCCAGCGTGAAGGGCTGAAAGATGTTGTGCACGTATTAGATACGGTCTACGGCGGTTCGAACACCTGGGTCTATGACCGATTGGGACTGCACTTGCAGTATAAGGATTATTTGAGCGTGTATGTCGCTTATGTGGAAGATCAACCCGCATCCATTGCGTGGACATATTTTCCCCGGGGTTCTTTTGCAACCTTGTTTGCTGGTTCCACGATTGCGGAGTATCGCAAGAGAGGGTTGTATACCAACTTGCTCTCGGTGCGGTTGAAGGAAATCCGCGCGCGGGGCTATCCCTTTGCTGTTGTTGAAACAGGCGATATGAGCCGACCGATTGTGGCAAAACACTGCTTTCAACACCTGACCACCGTGTGGGATTATGAGTGGAAAGGGAATTAAAATGACAGGGCTGGACGATATCGTCCAGCCCTGTTTACTAATTTCTTCGGTACGGTCTGAAATATTCAGCCGTATAGTTGCCAACCAGCCAAGCCAGCCCGGCGAGCAGAACCGTGACGATCCATTTTACGATTGTGATCATAACGAACTCCTTAATGACTATCAAAGAATAATCGGAACGATAATTACAGGACGCAAAAAGAGAAAAAAAGATACCGCAGCAAACCTTGCAAAATAGTTTTGATAACATTAGGTAAGTGCTTTTGCTCTATTTGTCGATGAGTTCGGCGCTGCTGTTTCAATTTTCTCGCGCTCGAAGTTGAAATGTGATTGACCTATTTCTTATTGAGATTTCATGCAATTGGGTGTAAGATTCCAGTGAAAGTTCACCAACCAAGATGCTTAGCTTGTTTTTGGAGAAATAGATTTGATGGCTTCAGAAAAGTTCTGCCCCATTTGCAAGAGTAAAAATGTAGGCACTGCCTTGGTTTGCAGCCATTGCGGTGCATCGCTGGAAGGAAACCCAACCGATTTGGTGGCAATCACCGAATATACTGGCGTGCAATCTAATGTACCAGCGGAGGATGTAGCTTCATTTGTTGATGTTGCGATGATACCGGAAGGTGGGGTTGGCATCCATATAGCAGGCGCCCCCAAGCCGTTTTATGTGGCGGTTTACAAGGAACTTATCATTGGGCGCCAGTCCGATGCAACTTTGGAATCCACTCTTGACCTCTCTGACTTGGATGCTTTTAATATGGGAGTATCCAGGCGGCATGCCATGATCCGGCGGGTGGAATCTGGTTTTGAAATCATTGATCTTTCCAGCAGAAATGGTACGTGGCTAAACGCCGAGCAGCTCGTCCCTAACAAACCTTATTCGTTTGCAAGTGGATCACAACTACGCCTTGGACGTATGCGGCTTTTTGTCGTATATCGTATCGTGCTTAATGGCACACAGAAAAAATAAGTTAACTACATGAAATACCATTAAAACTTATGAACAACTTTGACAATTCCCTAAGTAAATTGCTTCGTGATGCATCTGAACATTTGAATGCTGGCCGGAAGGAGGTTGCGCGTGAGCTTTTGCGAGAGGCGCTCGAGTTGGATCGCAATCACCTGGCGACCTGGGAACTTCTCTGGCGCGCGGCAAATAATCGCGACGAGGAATTATCCAGCGTAAAGCACATTCTAAAAATTAACCCGCGACATGTGGCTGCCAAAAAGCGTTTAGGAGAGCTTCAGCCTGTCGGGGCGACGAAGATTGACAGCCAGCCGCTTGCTCGTAAGACTGGGAAACGACCAACCTCGCGGAGGAAACGAGAGCAAGGAAGTGCCCTTTTGCTACTACTGGGAGGGCTTATTGCGATTTTGTGTGTAAGCGCGACGGGGCTTGCCCTGTATCGTGGTGGATATGTACCTTTTCTTTTTTCATCTAATCTGACCGCAACCGCCCTAGCGGAAAAGAATGCCAGTTGTCAGGCTTTGATTGATCGGACGATCCAGGCTTCGGATAGTTATTGTGGAAACACCAGCTTAAACACTGCCTGTTATGGTAATAACACGTTAAGAGCGGAACTGGCGCCCGATGCTGCCGAGCGTTTTTCGGAGCGCGGTGATATGATCGGATTGAATGCATTGCGCCGTCTTTCTGCTTCTCCATTAAACCTGGTTAATAGTGAATGGGGCATTGCGGTCTTCAAAGTCGTCGCGAACCTGCCGCGTTCCCTGCCGGGTGAAACGGTCACAATGGTGGTATTCGGTAATGCCACTCTGGATAATCAAAGTGGAGAAAGTGATAGCTTGGAATCGTTCTATTTCTCCAGTGAACTTGGGCAGATCGTCTGTGAGAAAATTCCGTTTGACGGCTTAATGATCACCTCGCCGGACGGGAGCGGGATCCGCTTTGCCGTTAACGGAGCCGAATTGACCCTGATGGGCAACGCTAGCATCAAAGCTATTAAAAATGGGGAAATGGAAGTGAGTGTCTATAAAGGCTCAGCACGGATCGTTGCGAACGGTCAGGAGCAATACTTTGGCGCGGGTCAGAGTTCCAGTGTGCAATTGGGAGGCCCGAACGGTACTGACGCGATCAGTGCGCCCTCGGAACCTGAGGCGATTACAGGGGAGGAACTGACGATGGCTTGTACCATGACGGGCGAATACTGTTCACCCGATGAGATCGATTTCGTTTCTGAGGGACAGGCACAGGATGAGATCCAGAGTGCGATTACATCCACTCCTACACCCATCTTTACACCAACCATCACGCGGACATCCTCACCCACTGTACCACCAACATATACGCTGGTGGTGTTGCCTAGCGCGACTCCTACAAGAACAATAACACGCACTCCCACACTCACAAAACCACCGACGCGGACGCCCGCCCCTACAAGTACCAGTACACCCACGCGAACGATCACACCAATACCAACGGCAACTTTCACGCCAACGATTTCCATTCCAACCTTCACGCCCATTGCTCCCGCACAACCGATTTGTGGAACGGTAGCTCTCAACGTATTGCCGAACCCCAATCCTAATGAACTTAGCTTGGAGATCACCAATAATAACGGCACTCCGATCACCCTTAACCGGTTTTTTGCATATTGGGTTAAGTTGCCGACTTCTCAAAAAATCGATAAGTTATTCCTCAACGCCGCTGAGATCTGGAATAAATCAGATCCTGACTCTCCAAGCGATATTCCTACAGAAGGCAATTGGGTAGGTGGTGCTGATCTGATCATCCCGGTTGCGCCTGTGAGTAACTTATTGATTCAGTTCCCAAATGATCTGCAGCCAACTGGCTATGAAGTACATCTCGTCTTTGATATTGGTTGTCAGGTCATTGGCATCAAGTGATTTTTACCCATTCCATCTTAATATAGCATCATGACAGCATCCCGCCCACATCCATTATTCAATGTATTAACGCACGGGACGGTGTTCCATCAGTATCGGTTGCTGGAACGGATCGGCGTGGGTGGACAGGGCGTGGTTTGGTCGGCTCTGAATCAGGACCAAAACCAGATTCATGCGATCAAATTTAACGAAGTCCCAGAATCAGATAAAGGCGAAGCGGACGATATGCGGGATGAATACCAGTTGAAAACGCTGGTGAAGCTTAAGCATACCCATATTCTGCCTGTACTTGAATATGGCTTCGACGAGCAAATGCGTTTCACTGTCAGCCCATATATCCCTGGCGGCACCTTAACCCAAAAGATGCGGCTGGCGCCTTTTTCCATCGATGAGATCATACGGTACGGGACAGAGATTACATCTGCCTTGGATTATTTGCACAGTCAGGGGATCATCCATCGCGACCTTAAATCTGAGAACATCCTGCTGGACCTGCGCCATAAATGTTATTTGGCTGATTTCGGGCTGGCGCGTTCGGTCTCCACCTCCACGCTGGCATTCCATACTGGGCACGGCACGCCGCCTTATGCGCCGCCTGAACAGCTTCAATCGCGGGCGATCACACCCAGATCAGATATCTTCAGTTTTGGCATTCTGCTATATGAAATGTTCACAGGGCAATTGCCGTGGAGTGGAAAAAAGCAACTTGGCATGGAGCAGCTCAACTCCAAACAGGAGCTCCCCGATCCGCGCGAGTTCAATGACAGTCTGCCGCCGGTATTGACCGACGTGTTGCGGCGTATCACTTCCGCCGACCCCAATTTACGACCAGCCTCCGCGGGCGAGATCATGCGCGCGATTCGGCTTTTTCTCAAAATCCCCGCCGAGGCAACGCCTGTTGCGATAAACCCAAACGGGTGGATGGTGAACGATGAAGATGTTGATGATCTGCTCAAGCGTGCCTTCATCCAATGGAAAGCCTCAGATGAGACATACAACTTGGGTTTGACCAAATTTGCGTTGGTGAATCTGAAGCGTGAGAATATCGACATGAAACAGTATGATCATTTTATGTTGTCACAGGCATTGACCTATGCCTATCAAGATGATTATTGGTGGCAGGCTGTGCGCGATCCCCGTGAAAGACTCACTGTAGCGGCGCGGCTGCTCAAGAAACATAATGAGAGTATTACCGGACGCGTCATTGCGCATCTAGCAGGTGATCCGTTGATTCGTGCCTTTCCTAAGGGGCTGCCAGAGGGAATAACCACAGCTTTGCTGGATACCGGGGTTAAAACAGACAATGCCTTTCTCCGACGCGAGATCTTCGATGGACTGCGGGCGTTAACTCAACCCACTAGTGCCTGGGGCGGACCATCAGCTCTTGATGCGGATCAATCACAACGCTTAGGCAGGTTCGCGCTCGAAGATTCTGAATTCGGCGATACGGCGGCGGAATTGATCGGGCACCTTCGCTCTACATCCGCCATACAGGTGCTATTCGAGCAGGCTGATGAAGGGCGAAAGATCGACGCCCTATTGTTAGTGCAACAGGCAGCGGGCAATCTACCTGCCTTTGTACCGGGGAATATTCGTTTTAGATTATCAGTAGAATGGATCGTACAGCGCTTGATCCAGGAACCTGTCAGCCTCATTGGAGCATATATGATGGCGTTTCTTGGTGCTGCTTTGGGTGTGGGGTTGCAGGTGTATGTGACCTATAATCTGCCAGAGTTTCTCGATGCTGAACGCTTTACGACTTCCCTGGAACAGGGATTGATCGTGGGGGCGATCTTTGGACTGGGCGTCTTTATCATTCGAGTCGTAGTGGAGCGATTTCGGTCCGCCCCTGCCCTGCCGCGCGTGCTTGTTGGAACGCTCATTGGCGGCATCAGTATGAACGTTGCACTATTGATCTTCCACGTGCTTTTTCTTCACACCCCGCCCAGTGGATTTTTGATCACAGGCGCTTGTCTGTTGATCGCCATGACCTTTGCCGTTGGTGGCTTGCTCCGATGGCGGATACTGCGAATGGTACTTGCGAGTCTGGCTGTCTTTGGGGCAATTATGGGCACGTGGTGGCTTCACACGAACTACGCTGTCTCGCTCGCAGATCTGACGCCATTTTTCCGTTACGATTATGCCTGGTCACTGTCCCAGATTGCGTTCATGGCATTTGGCATTGCACTCTTGATCGGTGTTTTGGGGAACATGAGCAACCTTGTCATTACGGAAGAATGATTGGGCAGGTATTTAGCTCAAATCCCTTGCCCGAAATATAAGTGGATGTTTTTTCAATTCAACACGATCCCCGCTTTCGTGATGGGCAACTCTTTCCCGCAATTCTGACATTTCAGTACGCCCACTTCACGTTTCCATTGGGTCTGCTTGCACACCCCGCATCTCATCACCGCTGACAACTTCTTTGCCCCTACGGGTAGTGACGTTCCGTTCTTGGCAGCGATCACACGATCGAACAACTTCCACCAAGGGGCGATCTGAAAATTGTCTACATTGTATTTCTTCAATAGCGCACCATAATCTACTTTACTCTTTACTTTAGCTTTGCGCCCAGATTCTTCCGTGCCGCGTGTGCTGAGCAAAATACCACCTGGTCTGAGCACACGTGTCAACTCTGCCAACGGCTCGTCCATGTTTGGGAAGAGTTCCAACACTTCAAGACAACATACCACGTCAAATGCAGCATCGGGAAATGGCAATGGCAGAGACACATGGCGCAAGAATTCGACCTGATCTGGTGTTCGATGCGAGCGAGCACTTTTCTCGTTCGCATCGAGACCACTGATTTTTGTTACCGCCTGTTCCAGCATCCCTTGCGAAAGATCCAGCGCAATAATGTGACCCTTAAAATCTGGCTGACTCAGCAAGGCATACGATAAACGTCCCGTGCCCGTGGCGAAATCCAAAACAAAAGGTTCGGGGACATCTTTGAGCACGTCCAATAACGGGCGCGCCAGCATCTCGTTATCACGCAGTTGACTCTCCCTTTTGCCATCATCATACTTCTTCGACCAGCGATCATACAACCATGCCTGTACGCGTGGACCCAAATGCACGCCTTCGTAGAAATAGATCTCGCGGTCAAGTAGATAACCGATGAGAATTCCAACCCCAATGCCAATGATCCAATTCATGCTGATTCCTTGAATAACAAAACTAGCCTCTTTGTCTCACAACCTCATACACGATCAACGCCGTGGATACGGAAACATTCAGTGAATTAACCATGCCCAGCATAGGGATCTTCACACGCAAGTCAGCATTTTGCATCCAGAAGTCGGTGAGCCCTTCATCCTCGGTGCCAACGGCAATGGCAACTGGCTCACGCAGATCGACATTGGAATACAACACCTCCGCCGAGGGTGTGGTGGCGAGCACGCGCATCTTTCTACGCTTCAACCATTCCAGCGCGGACGCATTGTCACATTCGACAACGGGCACGCTGAACACGGTTCCGCGGCTGGCACGCACCACATTCGGATTCCACAAGTCCACACGTGGGTCGCAGAGTAGAACGGCATCCACATGGGCGGCATCCGCAGTGCGGAGCATGGCGCCGAGATTGCCGGGCTTTTCGATGGACTCGGCGATGAGGATGAGCGGTTTCTCAGTCAGCAATTTGACTGAGTCCAGAGTGGTGGATGGAACAGGAAAGACTGCCAACCAGCCATCGGGATTATCACGATATGACATCTTCTCAAAGACGGCGTGAGTGACGGCCAGAGTCTCAGCGGCGGAAAAGGTCAATGGTTGTGAAGCAAGCTCGGGTGAGTGCAGAAGCGTTTGAGGTTGATGTCCCGCAGAGATCGCCAGGGCGATTTCGTCGAAGCCTTCCACAAGCATGAGTCCATCTTGCTTGCGTTGTTTTTTATCATCGCGCAATTTGACGATGTGTTTGACGCGCGGATTCTGTAAGCTGGTGATGTCCATTAAATACCTGTGCCGAGTTTCCGAAAACTAAAGAGCAACGGAATGCCCACAGCCAGATACGCCCCGAAGTACAGTAAGCCGCCGGGCTTTGCCGCGAAATCAAATACACCGATGTAAATAAAGGCGGCAGCGGTGATGAATAGGATCAAACCGTATGATGCGATCGAATGATGCAGAATTGGGGAAACTCTGCGGTCGCTTAGAAACGGGACAACAGCCAGAGCGATGGAAAGATAGAACACGCCAAAACTCCGCAGCGTAAACAGGGACATGATCTCTGGGAAGATGCCGCCATTTGTGCCAGGTGTGCCGATCTGTGCCGTGCAGCCATACAGCCCCAGAAAACCGACGAAGAGAATGAAGAGGATCAGTACTGTATATTGAAATGAATTGGTCGTGGCGGTTACGCTGGTTGAGTCTTTCTGCGGACGATTACGCAAAAGTTCAAAGATACCCATAAGGGCAGTGAGTACATTTACGATCAGCGTACTAAAATACAGCCAGGCGATGGGATGCTCAAGTTTGAGTTTATCGCGGAACAGATATAGAACGAGCAACTCGCCGATACCAAACATCCATAAATAGATCAGTGAGGTATACACCAACGACCATTTCCAACGACGCGCAGCGAACCAAGCCAGCCAGGCATTGCCCAAACACCAACCGCCAATGGTGATGGTCATAAAGGCGGTGACCTTCCATGCGAATACAGGCGCGAGTTGTTCAGGAAGTATAAAGAGGAACGCGCCTAAAATGGCATAGAGCAGAGCGTTGAGATAGGTAAGCAATCGGGAAGTATTGGAAAGCATCTTGGGTATCTCCTCATTATAAAAGATAACAGCCACTCACGGTATGAAAGTGACTGTCATGTTGCTTAACGTCCTTGCGAGAAGGGACGTAAGTGTCATTCTATTTTACGACTAGCAGGCAGGCAGCTTCCTGGGTCAGGCTGACCTTGATCAGAGGCGGGTCGCTTTGTTTGCAGACATCCATCGCAACCGGGCAACGCGGGTGGAAACGACAGCCGGATGGGATATTAATGGGGTTGGGTGTTTCACCCTGCAAGATGATGCGCTTTTTTCGCATACGCGGGTTGGGCACAGGGATTACGGAGAGCAATGCCTGAGTATAAGGGTGCTTGGGATTTTTCAGCACTTCACGCATGGAGCCAGTTTCAACAATGCGCCCCAGATACATGACTGCGATGCGGTCGGCAAAATAACCGACCGTGCCAAGATCGTGGGTAATAAAGATCACTGAAATGCCACGCGTACGGCGCAGGTCTGCCAAGAGGTTGATGATCTCAGCGCGGATGGAGACATCCAGCATGGAAACAGGTTCGTCCGCAAGCAGTAATTGGGGCTCGAGCACAAGTGCTCCAGCGATCACCACGCGCTGACGCTGCCCGCCCGAGAGTTGATGCGGAAAACGATGTAGATAACTTTCAGCCGGCTTCAGCCCTGAATCTTCCAGCGCGCGGCGGACACGATCCTTACGCTCGTGCGAGTCCCGTGCCAGCCCGTGGACAACCAGCGGCTCAGTGACGATCTCTTCAATGGTCTGTGTGGGGTTGAGTGACTCGTAGGGATCTTGAAAGATCATCTGGATCTTTTGACGGAAAGCTTTACGCTCTTCATTCGTGGCGTAAGTAATATCCACACCATTGAAGAAAATCTGACCCTCAGTGGCTTCTTCCAAACCCATTAACGTCAGTGAAAGCGTGGATTTACCACAACCGCTTTCACCGACCAACGCGATCACTTCACCGGGCTTGAGTGTCAGATCCACATCGTCTACAGCATGCACAATGGTCTCGGTATGTGAGAACCAGCCCTGACGACCCACTTGAAAGTATTTTTTTAAATTCTTTACTTCGAGAATGAATTCATTCGACATAAGGACCTGTTTATCCACCTTCAACCAGGTGGCAACTGGCAATATGATAACCATCTTCCAGTTCATGCAAGATCGGCATTTCTTTGGTACAGCGCTCAAACGCCAATGGGCAGCGCGGCGCAAAACGACAGCCCTCGGGCAATTCATCCAACTTGGGTGGATATCCGGGGATGGAGATCAGTCGTTTTTCAGGTTGAGAAAGGTCCGGGAACGATTTGAGCAACTCCTGAGTGTAAGGGTGACGCGCGGCGTTATAGATCGTATCCACATCAGCGTATTCAGCTGTCACGCCACCGTACATCACCAGTACTGAATCACACATCTCTGCGACCACACCCAGATCATGGGTCACAAAGATGATCGCCAGCCCCAGCTTTTTCCGCAGGTCATCGAGTAGTTCCAAAATTTGTGCCTGGATCATGACATCCAATGCAGTTGTGGGTTCATCGGCAATGATCACATCCGGGTCGCAGGAGAGTGCCATGGCGATCATGGCGCGCTGGCGCATGCCGCCTGAATATTGATGCGGATATTGATCTTTATAATCTTTTGAAATCCCCACCAGGTCGAGTAGTTCGATCACACGGTCATCCAATACACCGGGTGCATACGAAGGCATATGCTTGATGATGGCTTCCTTGATTTGATCACCAACCGTGCGGACGGGGTTCAACGCATTCATCGCACCCTGGAAGATGATCGAGATACCGCTCCAGCGCAGTTTTTGCAGTTCGTCTTCGTTGAGCGTGGTGAGGTCCTTGCCTCGGAAGTTGATATGTCCATTCACGATCTGACCCGCAGCAGGTAACAGCCGCATCAACGCCAGCATCAACGTGGTTTTGCCACATCCGCTTTCCCCCACCAGTCCCACCAGCTCACCTTCATGTAATTGTAAGCTGACGTTATGGACAGCCTTCGCGACCACATTGTCATGACTTATATAATTCACAGAAAGATTGCGGACATCCAATAGTAACGGCGCATCCTTCCGCTTCTTGGATTTCTTTTTTACCGTGGCTGATTCAATAACCGCATCGCTCTGGACCGAACGCCTGCCCGGCGATAAGTGATGTGATTCAAGCCTGGGGTTGAGAACCTGCTCGAGCCCCTGCCCGAAGAGGGTCAACCCGAAAACGACCCATGCGATTCCAACGCCGGGCATCACCAACGCCCACCAGGCACCAGCACTCATCGCGCCGCGCACGAATGCGAAGTTGAGCATCTGACCCCAGGATGTGGCGGTAGGGTCTCCCAGCCCAAGGAAAGACAGGGTTGATTCGTTCAAGATCGCCAGTGAGATCACCAGGATGGCATTGACCACCAGCAATGGCATCACCAACGGCAGGATGTGCTTCATAATAATATGCACATTACCTGCCCCTATGGCACGTGCCCGCAAAACAAATTTGCGTGACTTTACAGCCAATGTTTGCGAACGCACGATGCGTGCAGTGGTTGTCCATCCGAAGACGCCGATGATGATAATAATGTTTAGCAGGCTCGGTTTGGTAAGCGCAACGATCACAACAATCAGCGGCAGGTCAGGGATGACCAGCATCAAGTCGGTGAAGCGCATCAGCAAGTTTTCGGTGCGACCGCCGTAAAAGCCAGCCACCACACCGATGGTCCCACCAATAATTACGGAAATAAATGCCGCAAAGAATCCAACGATCAACGAAACACGCGCCCCAAAAAGGAAGCTGGAGAGAATATCGCGCCCAGCATCGTCCGTACCCAGCCAATGTGCTGAACTCGGCGGGTTATAGATATCACTGCTGGTGATATCAACCGATGACTTTGGGTCGTAAGGCGCAAGCACCGAAGCAAACACTGCCAGCGTGATGATGGTCACTAACATCACCAGACCAGCCACCGCCATACGGTTGCGGCTGAAGGTCTGCCAAAAATCCAAGAATGGAGAAGTGGATGCGACGGAGACTTTGAGTTCAGCAGTTTGTGGCCCCATTGGTTACTCCGTCTGCACCCGCGGATCGAGATAAGAATAGGTGAGGTCCGCAATAAAGTTTGCAATAATAACGCTTACAGCGATCAAAAGAAATCCGCCCTGCAGAATGGGAAAATCACGGCGTGACACCGCTTCAAACAACGCGCCGCCCAAACCGGGCCACGAGAAAACCGATTCGATCTGAATGACACCTGCCACGGTATACCCAAGATTGATTGCGATCAAAGTCACGATGGGTAGCATACCATTCTTCAAGGCATGGTCCTTTAGGATCTGAAATGTACTTAGCCCCTTTGCCTTTGCGGTCAAAATATAATCTTCGGACAGCACATCTAACAAACTAGAGCGCATCAATAACGTATACTCGCCCATGAAGATAACTGTATAGGTGAAGGTGGGCAAAAGAAGATGCCATATGAGATCCCCTACTTGTGTGAAGAAAGGATAACTGCTGATACCAGGCGTAGCTTTTCCGCCGATCGGGAAACCGTGGTTGCTGCCCCAGAACACCAGAATGATCCCCAACCAAAAGACAGGCAAACTCCATGCCAGCAGACTGATGAGCAATGCGCCATAATCAATCGCAGAGCGCGCCTTCCAGGCAGCAAGCACTCCTAAAATGACACCGATCACGATGGCAAGGATCTGCCCGACACCAATTAACAGGATGGTGTTCCATAGCCTTTCCCCTAAAATATCCGAGACTGGACGGTTGTAATAATACGAAAACCCCAAGTCCCCGTTGAAAAGATTTTTTACATAAATGAAAAACTGTGTGTCAAGTGGATTCACAGCACAACTGCCAAAGCGCACGGGGTTCAGTGAATCGATGCAATTAATGACTGGCTTATCCAACCCAAACCGCACACGGATCGCCTCAATCGTTTCCTTGGTCAACCGCGGATCGCGAATACCCTGCCGAGCTGGGTCGCCTGGCATGACCCGAAATAGAAAAAAATTCAACACGATCACAAAAATGAGCGTGAAGATGGACCAGCCTGCTTTGTTGCGGAAATAACGCCAGCGATTCAAGGAAACTCCACATCAGGGAGGCATGGAACAACCATGCCTCCCTGAACTTGATGATTCTATTTTATGGGCTCAATGTTCAGGAGCGAACTGGTATCCTCGAGCGCGACCTTGGTTTCACTGTCCTGCCAGCCAGTGAAACGATCAAGGCGATATGCCTGAATCGCAAAGGCATAGTAAGGAATGATGTAAGGCACATTTTCATGTACGATGGCTTGCATCTCCCAAACCATTTCACGGCGTTTGTCTTTATCCAGCTCTACGCCCTGTTTCGCATACAATTCATCGTAACGCGCATTGGAGATGCCAGTCTCGTTGTACCCAGTTGGAATTTGATCAGTTGTGGGGATGATCAGCAACGTATTTGGATCTGGGTCAGCGATCCAGCCCCATAGTATGATGTCAAAATCGAGCGCCGGGCAACATTGCGCCGTCAACGTATCACTCTCAACAACCTGCATTTCCACCGTGATACCGATCTCGCCCCACATCTCTGAAAGCAATTCAGCAATGCGTTGATATCTACTATCTGTATCCGGCCAATTTAAGCGAAAGGTCAACGGGCGTGAGCCATCGGGCATATCACGCACACCATCACCGTCAACATCGAGATAACCAGCTGCATCCAGGATCTGACTGGCTTTGTCAACATCATACTCATAATCACGGATGTTTGAATTGAACCAATCGCCCAACCCATTGGGGATCAAGGCAATCCCCGGCTCGCCCAACCCAAGCAATACGATATCAATGATCTTTTGCTTGTCGGTTGCATGCGCCATTGCCAAACGAACTTGCTTATCACGCAAGGCGGGGTGACCCGTGCACAAACCGCCGTCGGCGATCGGGCAATTCTCGGGTTCTGTGACGTTGAAAATAATATCGGTTAGTTCAGGTGCAAGTGGTGCCCCCGCAACGACCTTGATGTTCGCATCGGTCTTCAGTGATTCTACACTGGTATTCGGTACGTTGGTGACCATATCTACCTGACCCGATTTCAAAGCTTGTACCAGAACATCCGCATTCTGAAAGACCTGGAAGATTACTTCATCAACCTTGGCAACGCTGCCGTAATAATCTTTATTCACACCCAGGCGGATAAATTCATTTGCCTTGTATTCAAGCATCTTGAAGGGGCCACTGCCGACCATTTCAAGATTCTCAAAGGCGGTCGCAGCTTCGCCCTCTGCATGATCCTTCCAGATATGTTCCGGGAATATATACAAAAAGACTAGCTTGCTTTCGATATTGGGAATCGCTTCTGTCAAGGTAATGACCACAGTCTTGTCATCCGGCGCTTCTACCGATTCAAAGTATTCCACATACGAATGTAATGTTGGGAAATCCTCATGTGCCATCACCAGGTTGTATGTGAAGGCAACATCTTTCGCGGTCACTGGCTGACCATCATGGAACTTCACCCCTTCCCGAATCGTGTATGTGTAAACCAGCCCATCATCTGAACGCTTTATATTGGTGCCGATGTCAAATGAGAAGGTTCCATCCAGATTAAATTTGTACATCGTGCTATATGTCAATCCGCTGATCGTATAAGCGGTGCCTAGCCAGGCTACCCCGATGTTCAGCGAATCAGGTCCCTCCAACCATCCAATACGCACCACGGCTGGCTGGCTCTGTGCCCCGCACGCCGAAAGAACCAGCGACAGCACAACAAGCAATGTAAATATAGTGTATTTCACTTTCATATTGCTCCTCCATTTGTTAGGATAACGAACTCAAGGGTCGTGAAAATAAAAACTGCATTATGGCGTTAATAGCCGCAATGCAGAACCTTCCCTATTGGGAGTTGTATAACCCGTACGTACTGAAAACTTCAGTCGTAAACATTCTTCGTGATTTTACTTTAGATTTGAAATAGATGTAAGGAAGTTAGAGTGGTGTAAGCTTTTGGCAATGCGCTTGTTGTTATACTTGGCTTTGCTGTTTTAGGGTAGTGAATATTCGAGTAAGAAATATTTGGTGATATATTGACTACGCGAAGTTTGAAAATTCTATTAAAGAGGTCATCAGATGTCAACAACATTTTTTCAATATGACGAATTGGCTTGGGATGCAGTCGTCCAGCTGCCACGCGATGTGCCGTTGGTACTGCCTCTCGGTTCAGGCTATGACTTGAACCTGCTTGCCAGCCAATTAAGCTCTCCACCCCGAATCGGACTCCTGCCACCATTCCCATTCGGCTGGCGCGGCAGCGGGCTCGAACTCCCAGATCAGATTTTCGCCCAATATATTTTTAATCTGTTGGATAGCTTGCGTGATGATGGTTTCTCACGCGTATATTGCCTTGCACCATCTGGGCTTGATCCGCAATCTACTTTCATTCTCCAACATTCCGCGTCCATATTGCGCTTGCCACACGTGTTACAGATGAACGCGCCAACACCTCTACCATCTGATAACGAACGTGGAAAAGTGATCCTGATACCGATCGGGCATACAGAACAACACGGCTTCCACCTCCCCCTCTCAGTTGATACCATCATTATTGATTCAATTGCAAAAGGCACAGCGAATAAAGTGCCTACACGCTGTTGGGCAATGCCCGTTACACCGTATGGCGTGAGCACACACCGGTCATCTTTTGCGGCGACCATGAATGCTGGTGGACGCGCCTTCGAAGATTTTTGGGTGGCTGTCATTGATGTTCTAGTAGCACGCGGCTTTGATCGTTTCTATCTCATGAGCGGACACGGTGGCAATTCATCGTTTTTAGTTAACGTCGTGAAATATGCGGGCGAACGTCATCGCAGAATATTTTGTGCCACAGCATTCCTGCACACCTCCGGCAGAATCGGTTCCGAAGTAATTCCAAAATATCGAACATCCAAGATCGGCGGCATGGGGCATGCATGTGAGTTGGAAACATCATTCCTGCTTCACCTGCGTCCAGATCTATGCCACATGGAACGCGTTGTGGATGAAACCGATTATGTCGCCACGCCTGATTACTACATGGACTGGATCGAAGGTGGTTCCATCGTGGCGAATCCGCCATGGGATGATGATACAAAAACCGGTGCGTATGGCGCGGGTAGTCACGGGACGGCAGAGAAAGGTCGTTTATGGCTCGAAGCTGCAATCGAGGAGAAAGCCGATCACGTGGAGCAAATCCATGAACAACATGAACGCCGTGAGCAACGACGCGATGAAGGCTATGGACTGTGGGGAAAATTCAAAGGCTAAAGAAAGAGACTGTCACCATCGTGACAGTCTCTTTCTTATTTACTTGCGAATAATCTTGAACGCCATATCTGAAGTAAAGTCTGGAAGAGCAACTATACAGACTTCATTCGCTTTGCAACTCACATCAAAGAAATTAAGATATGCACCTTCCCAGGTATCGAATGGTTGAATGGTGTAATCGCCTTCAGTAAGTCCTGTGATCTCAATTTGCACATCCGTGCGCACAGTCATGGACGAACGCACTTCATCAATTGTCTTGCCTTCTGCTGAAAAATCCTGCACCCAGAATAGACCACCATCATTTCCGGCAACGCCCCAGCCACGCACGACAGTGTCGCCGCTTGAAATATTCAACACCTGCGGATTCCATTTTGCAAGTGGAGTGTCCTGCGTGAATTGAGCAAGCCTGCTGAGATCAGCTTTCATCTCAGGTGTGAGTCTGCCCCAGGAGCCGCCACTATTCCACTCTGCCGGAGTCATTGATGCGCCAGATGCCAATGCGGCCCAAATGGAGTGATGGAAAAGTTCCGGGTAATAAGTATTCCCAGTGACACCAAACTCGCCAACCCAATTCGGCTTCTCATTGCCTGCCCACATCTGGCTGGTCCACTTCGCCATGGTTTTCGCAGCGCCAACCGCATCGTTGTTCCACTCATAAAGATGTAACTGCGGCATATCCATGACTGCATGACCGGTAGGCCAATCCACTTCGCCGGAGCCACTGGCAGTGGTTGGATGTCGATATGGATCGTTTGCCACAAAATAATCGTTCACTTTCTTGTGCCATGGATCGGTCTGGTCATAGGCGTTCGTGCCGTTGATCTCTGAAGTTGTCTGCCACATGCCAATGGCGGGACTATAACCCCAGCGTGCAATGATGTAGCGATAGAGATTTTCCTGCCATGCCCATGCTTCATCAGACACAAAGAAGGAATTGATATCACCCAATTTGCTAAAACCATTTCGTTCCCAATTGCCATCCCCCCAGGCATGTGTATCGTCACGCAAGTTCGGATGGTCCCAAATCGTGAAGACCAGATAGATGCCTTCTTTTTGCGCATCCTGCACTACAGCATCAATCACTTTCATATTCGAGAAGGAATAATCATCGTAACTGCTGTTGACCGGAGAATTTGTGTATAGTGGCCACCAAACAACAAAATTCTCATTCGCCTTTTTCATATCATCAAAAAGACCAACACCATCTTCGATATCAAAGCCATCGACCAGGATATTGAGGGCATCGCAGTGACCGACACCATAAAAAGGCGTTCCATCGTTGTGAACCAAGTAGCGACCACTGTAAGTAGAGTCAAAAGTATTTCCCGGCTGAATCCAACCGTGCAAGTCAGATTCGGTGGCAGAGAAATCGCCTTCACCAGGCAGACTTGTTCCGCGCGCATCTTTAACCTGGATAGCATAGGTCCATGTACCCGCTCGGGATGGCGTAAATCGGAGCTTCCAATTTCCATCGCCATCCCAAAAACCTGGCACATTCATCGCTGAACCTTCAGGACCCGTAAAAACACCATCGAGGGAAATATCTCTGAGATCATACGGATTGGTATATTTTGCTTCCAATGTGATCGTCATTTCAATGGACTCGTAATTTGGCACTTCGTCATGATCGATCGTCACTGAGGTGATCTTTGGTAAATCTTTTTGGGCAGCCGGGGGAACTGTGGGAACCGTTGTCGGTGGAACTGAGGTTACGGTTTGACTGCACGCTGTTGAAAGCACAACCACAATCAACAAGGTCAACAAAAGAAAATGCTTTTTTGAGTCTGGTACAAAGTTCATAATTCACTTCTCCAGTGGATGAGAATATCGAGCGGATAAAAAATTACCCGATAGCTATTCTATCGGGTAATTCCTCTACTTGCCAACCTTTTGTTTTTCCCACAACTTGCGGTCTTTGGGGTCTTCAGCATCCAATTGACTGGGCTCAACTTCTTTGACGATCTTATATCCATGCGCAGTCCATAGCTCGGCGGCTAGTTTGCGTCCATCACATTTCACGCCCTGGGCTTTAAAGTACTGACAGACACGGGTGACATCGCGCAGGAATATAACCCACGCGGATGGGTTTGCTTCTGGGTGAACCACTTGCGGAAAATCGATCAGGGTGATGTCGCCCTCCCAGTATAGGATGTTGTAGGCAGATAAATCGCCGTGGATCCGCTGGTTGGCGAGAAGCAGGTTCAGGTTAAGGATGACGCGATCAAAGAGTTGGCGCGCTTCATCGTGTCCGAGCCTCACCGAGTTGAGAGTCGGCGCGGCTTTGCTAAAATCCCCAATGTACTCCATCATGATGGAATTCTTTAGCATCGCATACGGCTTGGGGACATCTGCACCCGCAGCATACAACTTCTCGAGGGTCTTGAACTCATAGGCAATCCACGAGGTGTGACGAAGTTCCTCGCCATATTTGGAACGCTGCATGATCGCCTTGACATCCGCTTCTTTGAACAGCGCTGTGCCATCTTCATCAAGATCGGTGCGGCCAGTGCGATAAATGGCGTCGTTCTTTAGGTTACGCAATGAGCGCGGACGATAGACTTTCGCGGCGATCAAACCAGCATCAATATTGGAACCGGAACGACACATATAAATGGAGGCTTCCTTTCCAGCTTTGACCTTGCGCAGCACATCCGATATCAATTGTTGACCAGCGATCTCGTAGAGCGAATCAAGCAGCCAGGCTTCCTCAAAGCGGGCAGCTTTATATGTGAACTTGAATTCGGTTGCAGCTTCCTGCGCGCGGACGAACAAACGCACATCCGCCTCATGCCGTTTATTTTCCCGCTTTTTGGTCGTGCGACCCGGCGCGGAGATTTGATCATCGGCATATATTTCATCAATTTCTTCATACAACTGATAGAGTTGGTTTTTACTCATTCGTGATAAACCTTGTTGTGAAAGACCTGACAGGTCTCATAGGCCTCATGGTTAACCAAGTCGTTCGTGCAGATTTGGATACATGCCCACAAGATGCCCTGCGGAGACCTGTCAGGTCTATGGGTTAAAAGAAAAACCGCAGGGTGCTGAGCACGCCGGCGGTTGGAAATAACATAACCTAAAGGGTCAGGTGATTACAACACACTCACAGGAGGCGCGCTCAAAACATTTTTGGTGGATACTGAGATGGATTTCATTTTTTCGTGCCTCCTTTCATAAGAGAATTAGATGAGACTACTTTTGCAGTCAATGACAAAAGTTTATCACTTGAGAAATCGAGCGTCAAGGAAAATCTTAGATGATTTTTCGTCTACTCTCGAATACCGGCTTGTTCTCTAAGATTCGTTGGGGCGAAAAAATAGACAGATCAAGTGCTGGCGCCTTTTTCAGCATCAACTCCGCGATATATCGCCCCACCGCGTGGCACTGCTGAAAGCCATGACCAGAGAACCCGTTGGCTAGAAAAAACCCTTTCAACTCAGGGTATTCGCCGAGAATGGCATTACCATCCAGGGTGTTGACTTCGTACAACCCCGCCCAACCGCGCTGGATCTTGAGCCGGTCAAATTCACGGATATATTCCACCAACTCGGGCCAGATCGCTTCTTCAAAGGTCTTGCGCTCCCAAGTGAAATCATCGTAACCGACATGATCGGTTGGGAAGGACTTTCCGATGGTAAACACCCCTGCCCCTTCATGGACAATATACATGCCGGATGGCAGGAATAAAAGCGGCAGGATGTGTGCAGGTCGCGCATTCGTTTCGATGACGGTGACTTGTCGTTTGGTCGGGGCAATGGGCAAATCCACACCGACAGTTTTGGCGATCTTCGGTGCCCACGCTCCCGCCGCATTCATCACCACATTGCTATTCAAAACTTCGCCCGATGCCAGGCGGACGCCCGCAACTCGATCTCCGTTTTTGAGAATCTCCGTCACTTCTGCCTGCATAAATTTCGCACCCAGCGAAATTGCCTTCTTTTTATACCCCAGCAACACTGCCAACGGAGACATCGTCCCGTCCTGCACGCCCAATGTTCCCGCGACACATTCTTTCAGGTTGTAAAGCGGATATTCCCTCCGCACATCTTCCGGCGTCAACCAATAGACAATACCTTCGAGACTGGATTGCAATACCCAGCCATCATAGCCTTCAGCGCGGCTCGCTTCATCCAACACGAACAAGTTGCCCTGCTGACGAAAAGCCGGATCCGGTCTGACGCCTTCTACTTCCATCTCTTTGGCGAATCGCGCAAGAACTTCGAGTCCGTACTGCGACATTTGAATATTTTCTTTGATGTTAAATTGGATACGTGTATTGCCATCCGATAATGGCGTGGATGCCTTCTCGTACGTCGAATCCATTTCGATGATGGCGATATTCAAGCGCGGATCGAACTTCAATAAATAGTAAGCAGTCGCGCAACCCATCACGCCGCCGCCAACAATAATTACATCGTAATAAGTATTACTACTTGTCATTTCTAAACTTCCCTTTTATTCAACAGGCTCAGGAAATATATTCTTGAATGAGAAAGCATAAGCTGTATCACCATGTTCCCGCAAATAATCCAATCTCTCCTTGCCTTCCCCCGTAGTTGGGATATGTCCAACAGGAACCCACCACAACGCATAATAGGGACCGTCAAATTTCTCGAACCAGCGCTTCCGATCGCGCAAGACTCCGCTATGCGCGCTTTTATAAACATACTCGCGCAGGGGCTCCACACTCTCCCACACGGACATATTGATAGCGACCATTTCATCCGCATAGACCCTGATACTGGTCGCATCGCCACTTTCCGTTTGAAGACGCCACACAAAGCCGGGAGTCGCATCCGCCAAAGCGTTAATCGGAGGTAATTGCGAAACAAAATCCGCCATGAGCGGGTCGCCAATAGGTGCAAGTATGCGTCCAATGTTGATTTGGGCAATATGATACTTAGACATATTCATTCTCCTCATTTATCGAGTTATCCATTTTCGCAATATTCTTACAGCAAACCAAGAAAGGACTAAAACAACAAGTGGATTGACAATTGCTAAAATAACATAAACAACCTTCGTCGCTTCCGACCATGCAGTTTGAGCGTATTGGGCATATTCATAATACGCGTGCATCGGAACAAATTGCAATTCATGATAAAGCGACTCTCCTGATTGTGTGAATTCACGTCCTTCCACCCACAGCGGATAAACGGGCAGAAAAGAAAGAAGAATTGCAATCATCATGCCAAGCACAAGAAGAACAAATCTACTTTTCATATATTCAACAAATATCACCAGGCTCAGGTCGCCAAACTCATCACTTTACGATCTATCTGTTTATAAATATATGTATCAAATATCGAATCAAATCAAGTACTTGAACGCCTCCCCAAATCATGAGAATGACTAGAAAGAAATCCATTACGAAATATTTTACATCTTTTGGAAACTCAAATTTATCAAAAAAGACCGATTTATCATGTATTCTCCTAAACACAACATATTCGAGGTACAGCAAATAGTTTATGACAATACCTAAAACTGCTCTAACAATGAGACCATAACGATAGACAGTCAAATAAGCAACAAAGGCTCCAGCAATCAAGATTATGATTTCTGTTGCTATTAAGACTTGATGCCGATAATCAACAAACAGTCTCTTCAATTTATCCACAAATCACGTCCTTTCAGAAAGATAGTAAGAGCAACAATCCAACAAATAATTGTTACCGCTTGCTCGTCCACTCCTCAATAAACTCCTCCCCCTTCCGAATCAGCTCCTCATGATCCTCCGGCGCGGGCAAATCTTTGAGGAATTCAACGCCATATTCCTTCAAGCGCGTCTGCACATGCGGTTGACCGGCAGCGAGCCACTTCTCCATGCTCCAGCGCGGGAAGATCGAACTGACATAATAGCCCGTTTTATATTTCTTGAGCGTCGTTGGTGAAGAGACAAAGCCTTTGCCGGGACCAATATTATGGATTTCGCTCAAGCCCACGTAGGCATCATCCAACTGAAATCCAGAAGAGAAGCGCAGGGCTTGATCAATGATCTCGTGACAATAGATAAACGTCAACGGCGAAACGGCTTTCGATCCCAATGTATCGCCAACAAATGGAGCGATGCCGCCTTTCGTGAGAGTCATCATAAGCGTGTTCATCCAATATGTTTCGGCAGCGAGCAAGTCCATGCCCCAGCCGGTGCCGCTCCCCGACGTGCCGCAGTGTGGGATGCCATAATGCGCCATCATCTCCGCACACGCCAGACTCACCAAAATACTTTGCGGGTCATAAAAATTCAACAGCGTTTTCATATCGAGATACACAGGCAACATGCCGAGCAACATCGGCGCGCCTTCTTTATATAACTGACCGATCACGAGTCCCGCGAGCAATTCAGCCAATAAAACAGCAATCGTCCCAGCGGGCGTGATCGGTGTGGTCGCGCCGGATAAACTGTAATTCGAAACGACCACCGGCAGTCCGCGCTCGATGGCGATCTTCATTTTATCCACAGTGCCTTCGTTCATCACCAACGGCGACACCGGATTGAAATACGGAATGATAAAAGGCTTCTCGCCCAAATCACCGCCGTGCAACGTCTCGAACATCCGCAGCACATCATCGAACTTATGCTCATCCGAACACAGCAACACCATCGGCTTGATGCCGTTCGCAAAATGCTCCAGGCTGCCGACCAGATCCGTCAGATAATCTTCCACATCGCGCACGATCCCGATCGTCGAAACCATATCGTAATGCGGCAACTTATTCCCCACCCGCACCATATCCTGCATATGCTTGCGCTGGAACAGCACCGGCGTATCCGTCTCCGGCTCCTGATAAAACAACGCCGTGACCCCGATCCCGAATCTTGTCCGATCCCCTTCCGCTCCAATCTGGAATTGCGGATTCCCGCGCCGATCATAGATTTGGATCTGCCGCGGCGCGACTTTGATCGCCCATTCGACCAACTCCGCCGGAATCCGCACGGTTCGCCCCTCGACGTTTGAACTGCCTACTTTTTTCTCAAGCATCGCCAACGCTGACGGCGAGTCCACGCGCACGCCAGTCGTCGCCAGCAACTGCAACGTGTATTTGTGGATATCCTGGATCTGTTCCTCGGTCAACATCTTCAACTGTGGGCGGACGTTGTTCATCGTTAAAGTCTCCTAATACGAGAGATTTTATCACGGTGGTTTTGGTGATTTTCGTCAGTTACATCACGCTTGCATACGTTCTATACTGAAATTAATAACGCAATGGTGGTCGAGTAGTCCCGCACGTCTTTGCGGGACGTATCGAGACCACCAAGTATTCAAGAGCACTCTTGTTAAATAAGATTTCTTTGCTTAGCGGTGGTCTCGATACGCCTTCGGCACTCGACCACCAGAGCATATAAATAAATCTCAAGGAGTCCTTATGCCTAACGAACCCCGTAAAAAAATCACCCTTCCATATCTATTCGACAAAGTCGCGAAAGGCGAACCGATCACCTGGCTCACCTGCTACGACTACCCAACTGCCTATCTGCAAGAGCAGGCAGGCATCGAGATGATCCTCGTCGGTGACAGCCTCGGTATGACCATGTTGGGCTACGAAAGCACCCTGCCCGTCACCATGGATGACATGATTCGGCACTCGCAAGCCGTCCGCCGGGGTGCGCCGAACGCTTTCGTGATCGGCGATATGCCTTACATGACGTACCAGCCATCAGTCGAGACAGCGATCCGCAATGCTGGTCGCTTCATGGCTGAATCCGGAATGGATGCCATCAAACTGGAAGGTGGCGCCGCAATGGCAGATCGCATCAAAGGTATTGTGGATGCTGGCATTCCTGCCATCGGGCATCTCGGACTCACGCCACAATCTGTTTCAGCTTTGGGTGGGTTCAAAGTCCAAGGCAAAGATGCGGCGCTCGCCAAGAAGATCATGGACGATGCCAAGGCGTTGGAAAAAGCCGGGGCGTTCATGATCCTGCTTGAGCTTGTCCCTGATCGCTTATGTAAACTTATCACCGAGCGTGCGGAGAATTGCATCATCATGTCGTTGGGGTCAGGTCCGAATGCGCATGGTCAATTGCTGATCTATCACGACATGTTTGGTTTATATCCGCGGTTCAAACCGAAGATGGCAAAGGTTTTCGGGAATGCGGGGGAAGTCATTCTCAATGGCTTGAAAGCCTATCACGATGAAGTCATCAACCAGACCTTCCCGCAATCCGAGAACTGGTTCGGCATGAAGGATGAAGCCTACGAAGAATTGAAGAAGATGTTGGACTGAATATGTATCGTCCCGGAGGTTTCGCCTCGAGCAAACCTTCGGGACGTTTCACAATAAGCAAAAGGAGAAATCTATGACAGACAATATTCAAGACCTGCTCAGAATATCCCCGAAACAGCTGGACGCCATCAACGCAGTCCTACTGGACCCGAACTCGCGTGTGATGCAACAATTTCTAAAGATCGTCGCGAAGTATGGCACACCCGAAGAAATCAACCACAAACACCGCGAGTCGCGCAAACTCGAAAATCTCTTCAAACAAATTGAATCGAAAGCGCCGGAATACATCAAGGACCTAAATTGGCTGATGGAACAACGTGACAACCATGCCTTCATCACTGTCCCAGAGTATCGTCGCAAAGTGTTGGGCGATGTTGCAAACACCACCAACTTCAAAGATGATTATGCCGTGACGCTCGAAGTCTCCGCGCTGCAATACTTCCCCTGGGTGCGCGTGATGGCAGAACGTGCCATCAGAGATCAGACTCTCATGCCCGGGCGTTTTATCGCCGTGCGCAAGATGAAAGAATCAGAAATGGATGGTGACTTGCCCGCCATCGTCGCTGCATTAGATATCATGGGCGCATCATTCGTGGAGACGCTCGACACGAAAGGCACTGATGGTTCCAATCTGCATCTCGGCGGACCGGAAACGATCACCGGCTATTTCGGCGGTATTGGTCAACCGAATGAACATGCATTGATGTGGCTGGACGAGTTTCTATACTATTACACCAACTACGGCGTGCAGCATGTGCTCAACTTCAACGCTGGGACAATTCTGCTGGGCTTCCTGCTCTATCGCCTGGGCGTGGATATTCAATTTAAGATCTCGGTCTTCTTTGGCAGCGATAACCCCTATCACGCGTTGTGGATCATGACGATGGCAAAGTTATTCAGCCGTGATGATGGCACCAGTCCGCTGATCGGTTTTAACTGGGCAAACTCGATCAACAACCAAACGATGGAATTGACCGCTGATTTCCGCAAAGATCTGGGCTTTGAACATGTCATCCGCTTCGAGCATCACATCACTGAAACATGGAAGTCCATTGTCAAGCAACCCTATGACCGGCGCGCCGAACTGGTTGAGATCGCCGACCATGTGGCAAACATCGCCGCCAAACATGAAGGCGGCGACCCGGAGATCGAGAAAACGCTAGCGCACCCATCCGACATTCTGGATTACTTCCGCGAGAAGAAAGAAGTGATCGAATCCGGTGACTGGGATAACCTGCTCCAGAACTTCCTCTTCAAAGTGGAAGCCTGCAATCACTCCGCGTGGGACTTGACCAAGGCTGGGTTAAGTTTCGTCGCTGCGAAACATTTGCATAAGCTGGAAGATAAAGTTCTACTGGCAACAATGTAGATATCCCCATGATTACAGAACCGGCGGTCACTTTCATGAAAGTGACCGCCGGTTATTTATTTCTTCATCAACGCACCGATCCACACCCCAACCAACACCAACGCACCGCCCAATATAAAAGTCAGTGTGATCTTCTCACCTGCCAAGAGGCTCCCGGCAATGGTGGCAACAATCGGAAATAACATGATGACATAAGATGTTGCCGAGGCAGACCAACGCGAAAGCAGCCAGACAAACAGATAAAACATGATCACAGAGCCGGGAATCACTGTATACGTGATCGCGATCCAAGTTGCGGGCAGAGTGGGCAGATTATGTGTTTCATCCATCAAGAAAGAGACCACCAAAAGGAGTGCAAGCCCGGCGCTAAGTGTTAATGCGTTCGTCGCCATCGGGTCACTCTTGGGAGAAAATATTTTTAGGATCACATTGCCTTCTGCTGAAATTGCCGACCCTGCGACCAAAGCCAGCACAGACAACACGGGGATGTTTACTCCCAACTGCGCACGCGCAGCAATGGCGATCCCGGTCAAAGCGATCATCCCGCCGAATAAACTCTTCCAGCGAAATTTCTCAAGCCCATGCAATATCGCAAAAAAGAATGTCATTAACGGTCCCATCGCAATGATGACGGAACCGAGGCTGGCTTGCAATTTGACAAACCCAAAATACAAGAGCCCAAAACTAACACCCACGCCAAAGAAGCCGGTCAACAGCAGGACAATCGCATCGCGCCTTTGAGGAATCGGAATCCGCCAAAGGAACACGATCGACCAGAACAAAAGAGCCGATGATCCAAGCCGAATGGTCGCGCCCCAATAAGGCGCGAGTTCCACATTGCTAAAGCGCACTGCAACAGAATTACCGCCACCCAATAAGGCGGTGAGAAAAAAGGCAAAGAGCGTCAAACGTTGAGAAGAATCAGAAGTTGTTGTCAAATAAATTCCTTACCACACTACTGAAATGATTACCCGCGCTTTTTACGAGCGCGGAATAACACGGTCAGATATAACGCAATGCCAAAGTTGAAAAACGCTGCGCCACGAATATCGGGTGCCGAACCGATCATGACGCCTGTGGGCCAGATCAATGCAACCCAATCAGCGATCTGATTCACGATCACCTTATCATACAAAACGATCACAGCCGCGCCGAGAATAGCGCCATTCACACTCCCTGCCCCACCGAGGATCACCATCGTCAGGATCAACGCTGAAATATGGAATGACATCGTGATCTCAGGATCAACGTATGAAAACGTACTGGCATACAGCGCACCCGCCACCGCCGCCATTACCGAACTCGCAACCAATGCCAACATGCGATACCCATTGATATCCACACCCACAGCCAACGCAGCCGATTCATCTTCGCTGGAGGCGATCCAGGCGCGACCGGTGCGTGAGTCGGTCAGGCGCGCAACTATCCACACCGCGAGCAGGATAAAGCCAAAGACAAGATAAAACTTCAGCGTTGACGTGAGCAGGCTCAGGCTTAGAAAATGAGGCGCGGCAATTCCTCCAAGTCCACCTGAGCCGCCAGTCCACGTTTTCAAATTTACGATCACCTGTCGCGCCAGTAATCCAAGCGTGAGCGTTGCCACCGCGAGAAAGTCACCACGTAAACGTCGTGCCAAACCACCCTTGATGAATCCCAACAGCGCACCGATTGCGATGCTTGCCAATAAGACAAACGTGAAATCAAAATGGCTCAACAATGCGGCAGTGTATGCGCCTAAGCCAAAACTTGCTGCGAAACCAAAATCTAGCAAACCTGCGAGACCGAGCGCAAGATTGAGACCCAGCGCAAGCAAAATGAAAACCCCCACGGTGCGCAAGATCGTTTGACCGCCAAGGTTGTAGACTTGCATGAGGATCGGAGTAACAGCCAGCATAATCAACAGGATGACAAGCCAACGCTTCGAACTTCGTGAAGCAGTTGATCCCGTCAAAATAACTGAATCTCGAACGACAACTGATTCTGATTCAGACTCGCTGGAAGCCAACCCAGTGGGACGCCATGCCAACAACGCAACAAGTAGAAAAAGTAACAACACTGGAGTCCATTGCGCGCTGAGGTAATAATCACTGAGCGACGAAACTACGCCCATCGTGAGTCCACTGATCAATGCGCCAATGGGACTGCCGATGCCGCCCAACAATGCCGCCGCAAAAGCGAGCAAACCACTTTGCGCCCCATGCGCCCCAAACGGACGTCCATAATACAACGCAAATATGAAAGCGGCGGAACCAGCAAATGCGCCACCCACTGCAAAGGCGCGTGTGATGGTCTGATTGACATTGACGCCCACTACCTGCGCGGCGGATTGATGTTGAGACAAGGCACGAATGGCTCTGCCTGTTCGTGTTCTTTGCAGGAACCATGTGGCAAGCAGAACAAAAAGAATTGCCATCACCAATACGAACACATCCGCAAAACGGATGATGATCTGCACATCCAAGCCCAGGGCTTTTACAAGATTGATCTCAGGCAATAGATTCGGGATTCCATCGGTGGGCACTTCAGGCAAGCCCGGCACGCTGCGATGCTCACCGGGAATCCATGAGCCTTGAAAGGTGCGCCACACCAACGCGCCCTGATATAGAATGAAAGACAATCCCAACGTTGCGATCAGGGGCGCAAGACGTGAATGTCCGCGGAAGGGTTTGAAGCCAAATTGCTCCACGCCCATACTCAGCAATGCTCCCACGCCCGCAGACGCAAATAGAATGAGAGTCAATGCACCTGCCAATTGCAGAGGGTGCCACTGTTGCGTGATGCCAAAGATATTCACCATCGAAGTCACGAGCGCAGAGGCAAGTGCAAAGACATCACCATGCGCAAGGTTGAGCGTACGCACTGTACTATAGATCAAGGTCACGCCGATGGCATTGAGCGCAAGCACGGAGCCATTGGAGAGTCCAAAGATCAGGATCTGGAAAAATGTTTGGAAGGGATGAGCATTTACCGGCTTGGATTGAGGCGTCGTCGCAGATAATTGAGCGGCTTGTTTGGTCGCTGTCCAATCGATCTCATAATCCCCGTTACAGCGCGGCTGACGATCATGCCAATGGACAGTCATATGCCCCGAGGCAGTTCCATCCGCAAGGAAAGAGGCAGAGAGCACAACATCAGTCCCAAATGTTGCATCGAGTTTGTTGTCGGATATTTTAGGCTGATCCGCAACCTGGATCTGGGCGTATGAAATCGCAGAGCAAGTGAGTCCATCCGAACCGGGGAATTGATATAGCAAACTGGTCAGGGCATTGTTGTCAATGTCGAACGTAATGGTAAATATTTTTCCATCCGCGCTCGTGCCTGTCCCCCGCCAGATACCATCCAGAGTGGATGATTCTGATTGCGCACTAACCACCTGAGTTATCAGGAAACTAATGATGAATGCCAATGTTATGCCTGATACCAATAAAGAATTTCGAAATTTCATCATGCAATTTTATCATTGCGAATATCTTATCTGTAAACTATGGTTCTGTACTTCACAGTAAAATAAGAGCAGGGTCTGGCAATAAGATTGCATAGGGCCTATTTAATCAATTTAAAGAGGCAGTATGCGTGCGCTTATCCAAAGAAAATTAAGTACAGAAAGCACAGGTAAACTAACTTTAATATCTGTTCTCGGTTCAGTTGCTATAACAGCCATTCTGACCAGCCTGATGAGCCTTGTTTTGCTGGGTAGAATTTCGCCTGAACTCCTGGCTGCGAATTCGGTGATCGGCTTGGTCGTCCCGTTGTTGGTGGCGCCTTTCGCATTACAACTGTTAAAAACCGCCACAAACTGGGAAAGAACCAATCATGAGCTGATGCATGAAAACCTGGAAAGGAAAAATCAGGAACAGAAAGCCGGTCAAAAAGCCAGGGAAATGCAGGCGATCAGTGAACTTGCCATCGAGAGTGCGGCGGCATCCACAGACGTCAATCTGATGAAATTGATCGCAGAAAAACTGCGCGATATCACCGGGGCTTTGGGGGTCGGAGTTACCATCTACGATCCCGCCACACGCACGCTGATCGTGAAACACATCGCGGTCACAGGTCAGGCATTATCGCTTGCCAATCAGTTGGTCGGGCATAATCTTTTGGGATTGGTAACCACCGTCACCCCAAAGATGGAAACTCACATGTTGACCAACACCGTGGATTCTTTTTCAGATCTATCGGATGTGACATTTGGGGCTGTGCCCAAGTCAGCCGCGACTGCGATCAAGAACATGATTAGTGTTGGAGGATTTACAGGATTGGCATTGTCCTATGGCGGCAAATTAATGGGCACTGCCATTATTGCGCAACGCGAAGGACAACCACCCATGGACCCTGACGTATGCAAAACATTGGCGCATGTTATCGCTACGTCCATTCAACGCAAACATGCCGAGGACGCCCTGCGTGAAAGCGAGACCAAATTCAGGACGATCATTGAAAATCTGTCCGAGGGGATCTTGCTGGTAGATGAGCAGGGGCTGATCATCGAATGCAACCCATATCAGGAAATACTGACTGGTTTACGGCGTGCTGAAATCATGGAAAAACCGATCTGGGATATTCAATTCAAGCTCACACCCAAAGATCAACAAACACCTGAGTTTTACGAACGCATGCAGAATGCGGTTAAAAATATCCTGGCATCAGGTGGATTTGTAAATTTCAATCGTCCGATGAAAGGCATCCTATACACTGGAAGTGGCGAGGTTAAATACATCCTGCAAACATCTTTTCCGATCAAAACGGATAAAGGCTTTCGTATTGGGTCAATCATGCGGGATATATCGATCCAGAAACAAAATGAAGCAGATCGCGAACGACTGATCGCGGAGTTGAAATCGAAGAACGCCGAGCTTGAACAATTCACTTATACGGTCTCGCATGACCTCAAAGCGCCCCTCATTACGATCGGAGGTTTTCTTGGGCTGTTGACAAAAGATGTTCAGGACGGAAATACTGAACGCATGAAAAAGGACCTCGCCCGTATCACTGAAGCGACCGAAAGAATGCAACGTCTATTGAATGACCTTCTGGAATTATCCCGCATTGGTCGGATCGCGAACCCTTCAACGCAGGTATCGTTCAAGCACATCGTGGAGGAAGCCATGTCCATCGTGCGCGGCAGGTTGGATGCGCGCCAGGTGAAGATAGACGTCGCAGAGAATTTACCGAGAGTGTTTGTCGATCAAGCCAGGCTGATG
>Ga0137333_1000022_pt1 | contig 33903 bp, 40 predicted proteins | sample EasRivERMLT231_2_FD_102286 | JGI IMG/M metagenome (GOLD analysis project Ga0137333, IMG submission 102286) | Soil microbial communities from meander-bound floodplain in the East River, Colorado, USA - East River MetaG ERMLT231_2 | ecosystem: Environmental > Terrestrial > Soil > Floodplain ... | reverse complement strand
CACTCCCACCACCAGTGCTTCCACCACCAGTGCTTCCACCACCAGTGCTTCCACCACCAGTGCTTCCACCACCAGTGCTTCCACCACCAGTGCTTCCACCAGAACCAGCACCACCGCCACCGCCGTTCGCACCATAGACTCCGTAAGTTGGATAAGCATTGCTGCCGGTGGCATTGCTGATCGGCACGGGCGGTTGATAGTACGGCCACGGCTCTGTACCGTGTGTAAACAAACGTACCATTACCACCGTAGGTTGTGTCGGGTGCCGCTGTCCAGCACCAGCAAGCTGCCAAGGAGTTGGTGAGGCCATATTACGGTTTCGGCATGTGCGGCACGTGGCGTGCTTTCCAGACATTTGGATTCGCGTCCGCCATTGCCTTCAATTTTTGGAGATAAATCTGCGGCGAGTAGCTGGCCGGGAGCTTCACCGGATCACCGCCACCGCTCCACGTCCAGCCCTGCGCTCTTTCATCCGGCTCGCTCCAGCTAAACGCAGGCGTTTTGTAATGAGCGCTCCAAATCTGGGTGCCGTCTTCGTAGGTCGAAACAATAAACAACCAACTATTGTAGGGAAACTCCCACTGGTCACTGTAACCTTCGCCTTCACGGCGGGTGCCGCCCGGCATATCGCGCACCGTGGCTTGAAGCGGGTACAAATCCCAATCATCCAGACGATTCGCTACGTACGCCTGCGGATCATCTTCCTCCGCGTCAAGCAGGTAATTGACAATGGCTACAGCCTGTCTCATTTGCTCCCCTTGTACAATTCCTTTTGGATGTCCTGCTGGATCATCTGTTGCGCCCGTTCGTCTCTGGGGGCTTCTCTGGTAGCGCGAATCGCAGCCCAGTTCGTTGAACGGTTTTTAAGCTCACCGTATACAGCCGCTATCTGGTTGCTTTGTGAGGTCAACTGTACCTCGTAACTGGAGAGCTTGGCCGACAGGTTGTCGATCAAGACTTGGAGATTTTTCTCGGTGCCCTTTACGCGCTCATCAACCGTCGTGGCCCCGCGCCAGACAATGACGCACGCACCAATGAACACGGAAGTCACGAGATACGACAGGACGTTCTCGATGATCTTCTTAAAATTGATGCCCGGCAACACTGGATCAGCCATGCTTTAACTACGCCAAACGAAAAGCCCCGGAGGGTTGCTCCGGGGCTTCGTGATTCAGTTCAGACTCGGCTTAGCCGATGGTCTGGCCGAAGGCGGTCGGGCTGTTCTGCACGAGGCCACGGCAATACATCTTCGAGTTGACCATCTTCCGGGCGAAGCTGGTCGCAAACCCGCGCTGATGGATGAAATCAGGCAGGACGACATCGGGCGTGGTGTACAACTTCTGGTACTCTGCCAGAACGTACCCGGTGGTGAGGAACTGATCGCCCTTGTGGCCGACCAGAAACTCATTGGTCGGATAGTGCGGATCAGCGAACACCTTCTTGTTGCCGAGATCGCCGATGTAGGTGATGCCCTGCATCTGCACGCGGTTGTTCTTGGGCACGAACTGGGGCAGCGTGGCCACGACGGTCGCCGCTTGGAGGCCAAGCAGGAGCCAGTTGCCCGCAACCATGTTCGTCGCACCAAAGATGAAGTTCGAGGCCGTCTCAAACGCGTCGATGATGGAGAACTTGTGGGTCTGGTAGTTCACGCTCGCCGGAGCGATGGCGTCCCAGACAACGAAACCTGCATCCGCTTTGGCGCGGAGGTCGAAGATCACCTGACGGTGCTTCTGATACTGCAACGCATTCGTCAGGGCGTTGAGCAGAACGCTCTCGGCCTTGATGTTGTACATCGCTTGCAGGTTTTGATCGGCTTCCTCAGACCAGAGGGTCTTCAGCTTCATGACCTTCGCGGTCACGGGCGTCGAGGACAGCTTCATTTCGTAATCCTGAATGGCGAGGTTGCCCTCAGAATTGAACGCGTAGGTGACCGTGTAGTCGAGGGCGGCTGCGCCCGCGATGGTCACTGTGCCTGCGCCAGTACCTTGGTAGATGATGGTGCCGATGGCGAGGTTGGTCGCGGTGTTGATGATCTGGCCGTTGCCGTCGTCCGCGAAGTTGACGCCGCCCGTGTAAGAACCAGTGACGGTGCCAGCCCGGATCGGAGTCCACTCCAAGATGAGCACGCCACCGCCGGAGGCAGTGCCGGTTTCATCCTGCACGACTTCATCGCCGTCATCGTCACGGTCGACTGCGCCTTGCAGCGCACGCCACATCGGGGCACCCGCCGGGGTGCGGCCCTTGCGGCGACCGGTTACGATGTCCATGTACACGATCTGACTGACCGGGCCAGCCATCGGTTGCAGGGCAACCAACTGGTCGATCACGTCGTTCTCGGACATGTTCGCGATGATCGGGAAAATCCACTTGTCGAACGTTCCCAGCGACGTTGTGCGCGTCACTTCATCGAGCCGCCCAAAGCGTGAGCGGCAGTTCTCCAGCATGATCGCTGCGACTGCCCGCTTGTGCTCCGGCATGTGTTGGACGAATTCCTTCCAGCCCTTCGCTTCCCAGAGGCCGCGAGAGTTCTTTTCGGGAATGCCCAACGAGGTTTCAGCGAGGCGATAGCCCCACTCCAGTACGTCCATGAAACGGGAAATGTGCCCGCCATCGGACGCCAATACTGGTCTTCCACTTTCAGTTAGGATTACCATAGGTTTATTGTTTGTGTTTGATGGCTCGTTGTTTACTTCTTGTCGGCGGGCACTGGGCTAAGCCGACGCACCAGTTCCACAGATTCGTTGATGGAGCGCACCGAGAGGTCACCCCGGTCAGTCTTCAACACTTTTGCAGTTTCCTGCCGCTTGCCTTCTTTGGACTCGTTGGTCACGTCACCGGGTTCCTTGGCAACTTTGCCTTCATCCGGGCTGCCAGCAGCTTTCTGCTTGTCGTCCTTGATGGCTTCCTTGCCGGGCTGCTCGCCTTCTTTCGGCTGCGTGAGATCGCCTTTGGCGACACCTTCCTCGTTCACCTTCGAGCCGGGCTTCTTGCCTTCCAGCGTCTCGCGGATGGCAACGATGTGACGGAGCCGAGACGCTTCCTTGAGCGACTTCTGAATCTCCGGTGTCTGGGCCTTTTCCTTGAACTCCAGAACGATCAGGCGGCGACCGAGTTCGGTCACGTCTTCGTGATAACGCTGGGCCATGAGGTCGAGCGCTTCGCAGGACGTGTTGAAATCGGTTTCGAGCGTGACAAACTTCTGCTTGCGGCTCTCCGCAATGCGCTGCCAGCCCTGACCGCGCCGGGTCAGTTCCTCGATCATCTTGACGCGACTGCCGTCAGACTTGAGGGCTTCACCCAGTTTTTTCTTGTACGTGACTGCCGTCGAGGCGACGGCATTGATGACCCGCATGAGCTTGCCGTTCTGCTCAGTCAGGCGTTTGGCTTCCTTCGCAGGAGCCTTGACCGTCTCGGTGAATCCCTCGCTAATGTCGTCGAGGTTCTTGTGCAGCTTTTGCGCCTCCCAAGACCGCTTGGGGTCGGCAGCCGCCCACTCGGCGACCTGCTGGTGCAGTTCCTCGACTTGCGTCATGGACTCAGCGAACCGCTTTGGCTTCGCGGAATCGGTGCTTCTCAACGAGTCGATTCGCGACTTGATTTCGTTCAGTTCCATAGTCTTTGTTGTGTTTTTGGTTTCGCTGATGGGTTTGGTGGCCACACCAGATGAAGGCGACGATTCCTTCAAAGTGACAGGCTGAGCAACGGGCGTCGTAACCGGTGCTTTGGGAGTTGCTGACTCTGCTTGAGGATTTGGGGCTACCGGGGGTGCCGTCGTGGCATCGGTAGAACTGCGGTTGGGATTGAGTTCCGCAGTTTCAAAACTGGGCTTGATGACCACATCCCAGCCTTCGCAAACGTAGTCCTCCTTGACCTCATCCACACCATCTGGGGATTTTTCAAGCGAACCGTAACCGCGACTGGAAACGAGCGGGTTGTAACCGCCTTCGATCAGCGCTTTGAGCTTCTTGCCTTCCTCGGTTTCGAGGACGGCGATCTCGCCCACGACTTCGTAGATCGTCTGGCCCTTGTCGTTCTTTGACTCAACCATCTCAGCTTTAGTGACATGGTGTGAAATCGGGGAAAGTAATGTGACGATGCCGTCCTTGGGATGTTCGAGCAAGCCGAACGCTGCATTCCGGTTGATGGACTCCTGTAAAATGGAACCGGACTTGAGGTTCTTCTCCCAAACGTTCTTGCTGTAGCGCCGATTGTTGCCGTTTACGCAGTCACAAACACTGAAACGTCCGGGGATACGATGGAAGTTGCCGTTGGGGCGGCTTTCAGCGACAGGAGTCTTGCTCCGGTCGACGATGAAAGGGAATGCTCCCGTCACGCCTTCGATCAGATATTGTCGCATACAGAGTTCAGCACTCGTAATAACGAGCGCAACTCCTTAACGACTGTCTACAGCGGCCTCAGCGCATCTAAGACGATTGGAAACCCAATCAAATACCGTTACGTCACTAGATGTCGGGAGAGTAGGGTAAGCGGGTGCTGGGCGGGGTCTTTGGGTTCAGGATTTCAGCCTCGGCGCGGCCAAAATTCCAGACATGATCGAAGACTTTTTCCATCTTGTCCATGTCCGCTCCGCGCAACTTGAACCATAACCTAATTTCTTCAGGATCAAGTTCTTCGGTCTGGCCGTTATCCATCTGCAAGGTGAAAAACTCACCCCACATCTCACGCAGGATCACCACGTGAAGAACCTCTGGCTGTGGCTGGCTACCGGCTGACATGATGAAAGACGTTTGTTAACACTTGGTTGAACAGGTCAATGTCAACAAGCTCATCTCCAGTGCTTAATTGCAATTTGTTTACAGTTTCCTCTACAGCGCTCTCAGCGATCTCGTAAAAGTTGCCATCGTTTACACCGCCCGCCGCGACATGTTTATTGTAATTTTCGGTCGCCTCCCGCGTGGCTTTGTCCACAACACTGGGCAAACGGCTCAGGTATTTGTCTACGTCAATCTCAGCCAAGATGCTTTCGATCACACTACCCGGTGCAGTAACGAGAAAATACTCCGGTTTTCCTTCGCATTCATCGAACGCCGCGTACGGATCACTCACCTTCAAATTGGACAGGTAACGCTTGAACAGGCGATGGTATACACTGAGCTTTGAGGGGATGTAGCTCCCGACGTAGAGGTCGCCGTACTTTTTGATCCAACGCACGACTGTATGCAAAAGCTCGAAGCGGTGCCCTAACGCGTGCGTGCTGCCGGGAAATTTTTGGGCTTGGCTCTCCGGGTCGAACTTACGACCGACCGCGTTCAAACTGACCTCGTTGAATTTTACCGGCTCACCTTTGCGGTGGCCCAAGCCCTGCCAAAGCCGAAGCTCATAATCGCCCACCTGTGCGGTATCGAGCAGTTTGTAGCCCTCCGGTGTGTACTCCCCTTCGGCGTCCAGCAGACAGTAAACTAGAGCGCCAGCATTCATCCCGCAAAGCGCCGGAAGGCGCGGTAAATCGCCGTGCCGTCGCCTTGTGGTGTTGGTGCGGGCATTGAGCTACCGCCGTCCTTGGCCGCCACGAGCATACTGGCGGCTTTGGCCTGCGCGTCCTCGGCAATCGGCGAGACACCCATCATGGCCGCCGCCAGTTCTTCCGTAACTACGGCTCCAGCCGCTTCAAATTCACCGGGCTGTGTGGCTGGCTTGGACGCCCGGTTGCGGCCCAGCAGTACGTCCATCGCCTTTACCGCCATATCCTCGCCGCCAGAGGGAATCGTGTCAGGCGTTTCGACCTTCTCCAGATCAGCGGCGCGGAAGCGCTCCGGCCCGGCGGCTCCGGGCACCTGAGATGGATCAATCGGCTGGGTGGCCTGCGGAGTCACGTCCGGGGCCGTCAGCGCGGCGTAGGGCGTCTGATACTTCTCCTTGTCGGCGACAGGATGCGACGGCTCCTGAACGATCTCTTTGGTTTTACGCAGCGGTTTGCCCACGGTCATCTCGGTTGGATCAACCGGCTCAGCGTTGTCGGGAATAACGCTGTCCTCGCGCCCGTCGTTGTTCTCGTCACCGTCCTCAACAGACTCGCCGACCATACGACTCACGCTGTCATCATCCTCGTCGCCTTCAATCTGGCGAGCCTTCACCATGCGATTGCGATATGTTTCACGTGGAACGTTGGCGATCACAGGCACCACGTCATCAGACTCACCCAGTAATCGAGCAAAGAGTGGATTTTTCACAGGACACCTTCTTCCTCGTTTGCGCCCGCGACCCGGTTCAACAGATCGCTGTACTGCGGCGGCGTTTGCGGCGGCTCGATGCCTTCCGTGTCCGCCAGTTCATCCAGCAAACCGCCAAGCTCTCGCCCGGCGGGCTGTCCCAACTGAAAAACCAGATCGACAAAATCCGCGTAGCTGGCCTGTGTAAACATCAGCCGGGCGGCGACGCCCATGCGCTCACCGCGCTGCCACATCTGCACCAACTCCTGCGTGGCAGGCACAGCCGTCGGATCAACCGATTGCTCCTGCTGTTGCTGCTGGTCTTCTTCCGGCGCGGGAGAATCGGGCGGCGGCATCGTCTCCTGCGGAGCGTTCAACTCCACGGCAGCCTGTTCGTCTGCCCCTTCGCCAAGCAATCTTTTGATGAACGGATTCGCGGTCACGCTTTAACTACACAGCGACGTAACGATCTTGTAGCCGATCTGCTCAAGCTGTCGGCAGGGGATGCCCGCGCCGTAGTAACCATTGGCCATTACCGGATAGCTCAAGCGAAAAGGCCGATAGTAATGGCGAAACTTGTACTCAAACGCCGCCCGCTCCATCACTGACCGTGCCTCCGAATCCGCCGCTTTGCGGTGGCCGCCGGTCATGCTGGTAGCAACATCCTGATGCTTCAAAAGCGCGTGCTCCACGTCGAGACAGTTCATGTCCTGATTTTCACAGCGGATGCCGCCCGCGAATCGGGCGCGTATGGTGTAGTCACAATGTTCCTCGCCGAACTTCCCAAACTCCGCGTCAAAGAAGCCGATCTTCTCGACGAGCTTGCGGGTGACCGACATCATGATCCCGGTGAAGCGCGGCAGGAACTTGACGCCATAGCCGCGCACGCGGTAAGTCGTCCACTTGTACGTCTCCGGGGCACCGGAGATGGCAGGCGACGCTTCGGTGAAATCGCAGAAGCAAAACATTTCGACGCCAAGGTCTTGGTGGGCCTGCGCGTAAAACTTCACGAAATCGCCGGTCACCAAAAGGTCGTCGTTGCACAGGCACAGATGATCCCAGTCACCGTCCATGAACCACTTGAGCGCCCGGTTGCTGTTGCCGGTCACGCCAAGGTTGACATCACCAATGTAAACATCGGCATTGGGGTACGGCGCATCCATCGGATTATCGCCCGGCACCAGCGGCGTCGCCATGAGATCGGCGCGTGGCTCGGCAGCCAGACGCCCGCGCCGCAGGAAGTCCACGGTGTTATCCCGCTGGCCACAGTCCTCGAAGATCGCCGTTTTGTAAACAGAACAATGCTGCTCGACGCCAGCCATCATGGCTTGCAGGGCATGTGGCCGACGATAAGTGAGAATGGCAACGGCGCTTTTCATGTTACTCCGGGTTCAGTTTGTCAAAAAGCTGTTTGCCCACCCGGAACCGCACCATGCGCCGGGCTGGTATCTGGTACTGGCCCGCACTGGGGTTCTTGGGATTGCGCCCGATCTTGGGCTTGCGATGCACGACATCCAGAATGCCGAAACCACGGAACTCGACCTTCTTGCCCTCGGCGAGCGCCTGCGTCAACACATCAAGCGTCTGGTCAACAATACCCTTGGCACGGTCGACTGGAATCGCCAGCCGGTTGGCCAGTTCCGCTGACAGGTCGTTGCGGGTGAAGTTCATTCTTTTGCAGTGGGTTGGTGGACATTCATCATGGTCACAGGGCGGCAGCGGAGCGCTCATTTGCTCCGACCCTCCCAGAAGCCCAGCACGATGCGGGCAGCCGCCTCCGGCATCAGGCTGATGTCCGCGTGCAGGTCGAGAATAAAAACCATCGCCCGGTAAACCAGCACGATAAACCAGCACTGTGTCAGGAAAATGTTTACAAGCGCCAGCGCAATCAGGTGCATTGGCTCCGGGGTTCCAAACAACTTCCAAAATCCCATTGTAATCCAGACGGCCACAATCAAAAACAGCATCACGTAATCGTGCGGCGCGAACAGGCCCAGTTTGCGCTGGGCTTCAAACCGCGTCAGCGTTTTTTCCGGGGCGATGACAGGGGCGGCCATAAGTCACACAAAAGTTTCTTTACCGTGCTGCTCGATCAGACCGATGATCTCCGACAGAGACGCTTCCTCACGGGCGCACCACGTTTTCTGCTTGCCCACCAGTCGCTTTTTCAGCGCGTCACTGGGGCCGCAAAAACGCAGCTTGAGTGGCGACTTGCGCTCGATGCAAAACAGGTAGCGGCGCTTCCGGTCGTTGCCGATGTGATGATAATAGAAGGTCTGGTTGTTCCGCTCCGCCCGCTGGAAAGTTTCATCGAGATGGCTGATGATCTCGGCCTCGTCGGCGCTGCTGATCTGGGTCGTGATCTCTCCGGCTGCTCGCGGCAAAAACGCCGGTACTCGAATCTGGCGCGTGCCCAGCAGCTTTGGACTGAAGGTCATTTTGGTCAGCCCCAAATTGGCCGCCTCAACGGCACAGGAATGCCGCAGGTCGCACGTGTTGCACTGGCGGCAGTTTTTCTGATAAAGGATGCCGTAGCAAGCGAGTTTGTCGTTGCCGAGACTGCGGGGCACCTTGGCTCCGATCTCAGTCAGCATTTCATTGATCTGTGGATTCAGTTTTTCGTACTGATCCCGCGCTGCCATCGTCAACATCCGGCGCACAACCATCGGGTCAATGTCAGGAGGAATCTGCAACGCAAAGACCTCCTTCAACTGCGCGATGATGGCACTCTCTCGCGCTTCTTTGTCGTGCTGGTCTTCAGTCATCATACGGTACGTTTTGATCTTCTTCCGTATGGATAGAACAGCTTCTTCAAAAAGTTCCGGTGCCAAACCCAGCGCTTCAGCCATGTGGCTGAATTTGATCTTGATGCTGATTTTCCCCGGCGAGGCACGGCGCATGGCGTCCATCTCCGCGTAACAGCGTGCGTGGGCGCTGGGCATTATCATCTCGTGGAAGACCATCTTCTCCACAGGCGTCAGGTAGTGGGCATACTCGGAAGACAGGGCGCTGAAGCCCCAATCAATGTCGCGCTCGTCACCTGCGCTGCTGGTCGCTTCATGTTTCCAATCCGCGCTGTGGGGGTCTGGAATCTGCAACGCCAGATCAGGGTCATCAAGGCTGAGGTCGACGTTTTTGTGGTACTCCGCAACCGGCTCGTGATCTTCTTCACCCAGCTTCGGCACAAAACGCTGCTCGCGTGGGGGAGGTTTTTGGCCGGTGCGCTTTTCCGTGAAGCGGTACTTCTGAACACGACTGCGGGCATGGTTGCTGACCGCGCTTTTGAAGTACTTGAAAAACTCCAGCCGGGTCGGCAACTCATCCACCTTGTTCTTGGTGACCAACTCCGCCAGCTTGAGGTTGCCCTCCCCCATCAGTTCATCGAACTGAAGGTGTGGCGACGTGCTGTCACAGTAACGTTGCGCAACTGTAGCGATGACACGCTGCAAATCCGACATCATCTCATCCAAGACCGGAGGCCGGAGCTTTGGGTCTTTGAAAATTAGAAAATAGCGTCTTCGCGTTGGCCGCAGAGCAGCCAAGTGTTCAGTCGTCAGGGCTATCCTCGTGGAAAATGCTATGCTCGCCATATCGTCGTGGGTCAATCTGCTCAACCATCTCCGTGAAGACTTCTTGTGCCGTGCGGGGAGTCTTCTTGTGCTTGCGGGCCGCCTCCGCGACGGCCTCCGGGTCGAGATCACTGCGCTCTACATCCCGTGCCAGCATGTAGTTCTCGCGCAGCTTTGCAAAGTACTGAAGCGTTGGAAATTTAACCCGCTGGCCACCCAGTTTGGCGCTGCATTCCTTTGCCTTCTCGATCCCGACAATGTTTACAAACTCAGGCCAGAACGTGTAGCTCTCTGCCGCCAGCATCAGGTCGTACTCCGTGAACGGAATGTAGACCTTTTCGTAAAAGGCATGGCGCAGGTTTACAATGGCCCAGTTGTAGAAAAACTTGGATAACTCAAAACTGATGCCGTAGGCATAGGCGGCGCTCCGAATCGACGCCTGCTTGTCGTGGTCATCCTCAATGATGCAGAGGGTCAGGAACCGGATGGCCCCGATCTCCTGCGTGTCGCCCCAGCGGCAGGTCAGTTCATCGAGCTTGTTGCGAACCTCGTCGGCGATGTCGTGTTTGTCGACTTCGTGATCCTCGACCCCGTAGAACTTTTCCAGACTGTCACTGGTGACGTGATAGCGCTTCCGGTACTGGTTGACCTTGACCAGTTCCGACCGGAACGCATTCTTGGCGCATTTGCTGAACCACGAAAACAGCCGCCCCTTTTTAGGCTGCCATTTGGCCAGCCACTTGATGACCTTCTCCTGCGCCGCGCTGACGAGAATGGGCAGGTCAACGGTGTAGTGGAAATCCTCGAACTGAGCCAGCCGCTCGAACATCGCCGTGGAACCTTCGACGATCTGCTCCAAAACGAGCATCGCCTCTTTATGCCGCCCAGCGGAACTTAGCTGCTTCCACTGAATGGCCAGAGGCGTTAATTGGCTCGCAGGAAAAATGTGTTCGCCTTCAGCCTGCTGCGGTTGTGGGTTCTTTTTCGACACTGGTGGGTAGCACAGTACGACGATGTATCTCGTCAATCAACTCGTTTACCTTCTGGCACACTTCTTTTGCGTCCGTATCTCCGTTGGCTACGTACGGCTCGAATAGAGTGAGCACCGCCTGCAAATTGCTGAGCGCGGCCACGCCCACGACGTTATGGACGTAGGGGCGAACGAACTCAGGCGGTAATTTTGGCAGCGCTACTGCTACCGGTATTGTTGGTGGTTCCCGGTGCTCGGTGTTGCTGCCCGCTTTAGCTGGCTCAACCGTTGGCGGGCGCTCAACGGTTGCCGCGTCTTTTGGGGCCGGTGCCCTCCTTCGCGCTTTCGGTTGGGGCTTCGGCTTTGGCTTGGCCGGGGGTGCTTTGGCTTTCGACAGTGCCTTGGCCTTCGGTGGTACCTTGGTCTTAGCTGCCGCTTTTTTCTGCGGCGGTTTGGCCTTCACCTTGGGGGCTGGAGGCGGAGTGATGTGTGGAATCGGCTGGGAATTCGCAACCAGCAACCGGTGCGCTGTGCGAATGACATCCATCTTGGGCATCGTATAGGCATCGGTGCCCTGCTTATGAATCTCGTCGGTCACAAAAACAACCTCGACCGGAAATTCCTGATGCGTCTGGTCGGGGCGGCACACGGCGACAGTCTTTTTGCTGAGACGGCGGCTCAACGCGTTGTCGCTGCGTAGGATTTCATTCACGCGGGAGTACCGCATGAAGCTCGTGCGCTTGGGTTCATTGCTCATGGTGAACTAGGTTTGTTGAGTGTAGACATTCAATGAGCGAGCAACAACAAAAATCAATCCACACACGCTCACAAAATGTACACAGGTTGTTAATCTTCGGGTTCGACTTCTTCCGACGCGGCAGCGACGACAGGATCAGGTGGAATTCGTCGAGCCGGACGGCGCGGTTCGTCATCATCGGCACTGCTGTTTTCGGCGGGTGATTTTTCTTTGTTCACAGTCCCCGGCGTCTTTGACTCCGACTTATTCGCAGCCGGTGCCTCTGGTTCATCCGGCGCTGGCTTTGCTGTTTTTCGCTCCACTGCGCCGCGTGCCGCTGACAGCATCTTGTCTCGAAAAATTTCAGCCAGCATGACGTGCGCGTCGTTGTAAGGGCCGAATTTTTTCAACATCGCGAGGTTATCCTGAATATCCCACGGACGGGTACCGACCTTGAGGCCCGCATCCGTTTTCTCCATTTTGATACGGGTCAGCGCCCGGAACATCAGAGCGTTCTTTCGGTCGGGCATCGCGTTTTCCCAGAAGTGGTAATCCACCACAAGGACGAAGTGATTCTTCGGCCTCATGAACGTCTGCATATCCGCAGGCACCTTCTTGAGCACCACTGGCTCACCTTTACCCGCCACGGTGGCCTCCTTGTCGTCCGTGCGGATGCAAAAACAAGCGCCGATCTTCAGGTTGTCGATCAACGGCACGAAGTTGGGATCGCTGTGCAGCACCCTGTCCAGCGCGTCATCCAATTCCTTCTCCTGACTGTATTCGATTTGCATTAGTCTTCCTCGTGTGTGGCAGGGCCGTCTTCGGCAACTTGAACGCCACCATCCAAGCCTTCCGTGGCCATTGCGTAGACCATCGCCGCGTCCCAGAGCTTGTCGATGTCGGCCTTGTGTTCAGCGTAGAACTTCGGCCACTCGGAACGGTATTTGAAACCGGGGTCTTTCCGGCTGCTGCCCCGGCGCGGAACAGGAACGTCGTCGTCTTCCTCCAACGTCGATTCGACCTTGGCTGGCTCAAACGTCGTGGGGATGATGCCGTGCTTCTTGAACTTGATCGTGTAGTCGGTGTGGTTCTTCTCGGCACCCACGTCGACAAAGCCGAGAAACACCAGCGTCTCCAGCATACTGAGGGCGTTGTTGAGGCCGCCCTCCTGCTTGTCGAACAGCAGCACCATGCGCCCGTCGCGCAGCGGCGGCTTGATCCGGTTTTTCTTGGTGTGGAAGCCAATCAGCAGCCCGGCGGAAAACTGTGCGTCGGGCAGCAGCTTGTACTTCTGACCGAACGCGTACATGAAGATGCGGTGCGATGTGTAAAAGCGCAGCGCCATGCCGCCGACCGACGTGTAGTCGTCAGCCTGAATCGCAAACGTCGGCTTGGATGCGGGCGCACCGCCTTGGAACTTGACCCGCACCTGATTGGTGAACAGCACCGCCACGTTGTAACGGTTAACGGGACGCACCAACTGCCGGAGCGCCTTGCTGATCTGCTGGGGCTGGCGCGGAAAATCCTGCGTGCCCCACTTCTGCTCCAACTCCTGCTTGGTCGACGTACTGGCAATGGTATCCACCACGATGAACATGAACCGGAGCTTGCCGTCCTTTTCCTGCTCAACGAGACGATCCTCCTGAAACGCGATGGCTCCGTCGATGGCTTTGAACACGTCGTCGGTCGTGTCGAAACGACAGCCCACCACGTCGAGCTTTTTACCGTCGACCACCAACTTCATGTCGTCATCCAGCGAGCCTTCGTTGTCGATGTAAACAACGACCACCTTGCATTCATCCGGCTTCAACGCCCGGTAGGTGACATTGCCGTCCTTGTCACGCACAACTTCAGAGATGTGCTTTTCCATTGCACGAGACGCGCACCGGATGGCCATAGCGGTCTTGCCGCAGCTTTCCAGACCATACAGTTCGCCCATGCGCCCGAACGGAACACCGCCCGCGATGCCGTCGAACGATTCAATGCCGGTGGTCAGCACGTAGTTGACCTCCGAAAGTACGAGGTCAGTGGTGCGTGAGATTTCCCAGCTACTCGCCGCTTCACCTTTGGGTGCGATGGAACGGAGCTTGTTAATCAAGCCCTCGTTCTCATCGGCCTCTACTTTTTTCTTGGCCATACCTCAAGCGTTGCGACCGAGTTTAGCGAGACGGCTCTTGATGTCGGCACCGGCACTGCCGCGACGAGCAACCGGCGGCGGAGCATCACCTTCGGCTCCCGCCTTTTCAACTGGCGGGGCTGTATCTGTGTCGTCTTCCGGCAACGGATCATCTTCCTCGGCGTCTCCCTGCGGAGTACTGGCCGGTTCACCACCCGCCGCCCGGCGAGCCGTAGGAGCTAGTGCGCGGCGTGCCGTATTGGGCAGGCTGGCGCGGGCCGGGGGAGGTTCTTCCTCCAAGGGCGCATTGGGATCATCGTCCGGGTCGGGCGCAGTCCGGCGAGCAGACGGTGATGCGGCCCGGCGCGGCGGTTCTTCTTCTTCAACAGGCGCAGCACCACGCCGGGGCGGTGCGTCATCTTCAACGGGCGCAGTCCGGCGCGGAGCCGGGGCGTCATCTACTGGCGCTCGTCGACGTGGAGCGTCTTCCTCGACGGGAGCACGACGCCGGGGTTCCTCATCAACCGGGGCACGGCGACGGGGCGTGGGGTCTTCATCTGCCGGAGCCGGACGACGCCGGGGTTCCTCCGCCGGGTGGTCATCAGGCTCCGGTGCCGAACGACGAGCAGGTGCGGCGGCACGAGCCGCAGAGCGAGCAGGTGGTGCGTCATCGTAAGGCAAATCATCTTCGGGTTCCTCGTGCTGGGCAGCCGGTCGACGAGCGCCACGGCGGAACTGGGCCTCGTCATCGTCATAGCTGCGACGGCGCGGACGGTCATCGTCATCCGACGGCACCCCGCCACGGTTAGCCGCCTCCTGCAACTTGGCCGCAAAGACTTGAAGCTGTTCGTGCGTTGGGATGACGACCTTGGGGGTCTTCATGGCCGCTTCGAGCTTCTTGATGTGATCGGCGTACCTCGGTTCATCGAGATCGAAAATCGGCGACGAGTCCTGCTTGTCCAAACGCATCCCCTTGGCCGTTTTGTTTACACTGAAGTCGTTACCCTTTTCGTAATCAAGCACGCTGTTGGGGCACTTTTTACCGCCGCCGATGTAGAAACCCTTCAGTTCCTCGAAGGTGCTGCGATAATGGTTGAACTCGTACGGGTTCAGGATTTCCGACATCGGCTGCTGAACGCCGTCCTTCTCCCAGACAACGCAGTAGGTGAGGTACTGGACGTTGGCTTTGGACTTGTAGCCAAACTTGCTGATGATCTCGTCCGCGCTGTCGTTAAGTTCATCCGCCAGCGTGCAGACCGGACACTCGCAGTCCGGGTCACCGCCAAAATCCTCCGCCGTGTTGCGCGGACAGACGATGGGGAGTTTGTTCATCCAATGCTTGGCGATACGGGCAAACCACAACCCGTCCGGCCCCATTTGAGCGGGCAGAAATCGGACAATCCAGTTCTGCCCGCGATTGAGTTTGACGCGGCGTGAACCGCGAGTTTGTGATTGCAGAAACGAATCCTCGCCCTGCATCCGCTTTAGGATTTTTGGATCAATGCTCATACTATCGTGCCTTTCTTTCGATCTGGTTCATGCTCCATGCGCCTCGTCGCTTCGACGGTGCGCAAAAGTTCCATCTTGGCGCTCAGGGCATCTATCGTTCGGCTCAGCCACTTGGCGTCCTTTTCCGCTGCCGCGTGAGCTTCCACCGCTTTTTCAACTTCAGGAGACAGCGCCACGGCGTGCTTGAGCGCTTCCTCGGTCATTTTCTCTCCGTGGCCCCGGCTGACAAACTCGCCGCCTTTGAGCGCGAAGTATTCCTTGGCCCACGCCTTCTTGAGTTGAAAGTCAGTGTTTACAACGCGAGCCTTGGCTTGGCCCTCCTGATAACCCAGCCAACCGATGGCCGCCGGGATCGCCGCTGCCGCTTCCCCGACATCTTCGTAGGGAGCGTTCAGGATGGCTTCAATGTCGAGCCGCTGTCCGCCCGCTTTGAAGGCGGTCAAAACTGGAACGTCGTAATTGTTCATGCGGGCTTCGCGGCAAACGTACCGAGTTGGGCGTTGGCACTTTCAATGATGTCCACCCTGCTAAGAACGTCATCCGCCGTGACTGCGCCGGTAACTTCACAACAAGCCTGATGAATTCCGCTGGGGCATTTGTTTACAGGGAACTTTCCATAGGCAAAACAGGGCGAAAACTTGCAGGCATCCTGCTGCCAGATGGCCAAATCCATGTAGGTTTTGTCGTAGCCGATGCGGCTGCCGGGCGCGTGGGTGCCCCAAATGCTGATCGCGGGAATGTTAAGCGCCTGCGCCATGTAGAGCGGAGCACTGTCGAGACAGATCACCCCGACACTCCGGGCAATGAGCGCCATCAGGACACGGATCGTGGTGCTGTCAACCGCATTAAACACTCCGCCGCCGATACCTGCCACCCGCTGGCTGAATTCGCCCGCACTCATGTCCATCGTCGGCAGGCGCAGCGAACTATTGCCGACCACCATGACGGGACGGCGCGTGGCCAGCTTCTTGATGATCTCCAGCCATGTGCCGTAGTTCATGCTGCGGATCGTGGCGTTGGCGAAAGGGGCAACAACAAAATAACCGATGCGTCGCAGGTCGATCTGGCGCTGCGTCCAGACGTGTTGAAAAAGCCGGTCGAGGTTTTGAAAATCGTCGGCGACCAACACGGCGTTTGGTCGCTTCCACTTGGGTTCCACATCCTCCGGCACGAAGCCCAACTGCTGGTACAGGGCATCGTATACATTCAACTGGTCGCCTTCCGTGTCCTGCTCGGTGACCGTGTTGACGAGCCAGTGGTAGTTGTACATGCGCAGATGATCGTACTCCAGCGGCCCGCACTTCACGCACTTGTTATTGATGAGCGGGCTGTGGGTCAGCACGACGCCACGGTCAGCAAATGCCATCAGGTCGATCTCGATGTCGCCGCCGCTCAAATGGTGCAAATAACCCAGCGGCCCGGTCAAAAACAGAAGGTCGCCGATGCCGCGCTCGCGGTTGCGCTCCACCAGAATTTTGGCTCCGGTGATGTCCTGATTGGCGCGAAGGCGATGGTAGAGGGATGCGCCGTCCAGTTCGGAAACGGTGTCGATGAACTGCTCAATCACACCGATCCGGTTAGCGTTTACAATGTAGCGTCGGTTTGGATTGAACAGCCACGTTTCGTCGGCGGTCTGGTGGAACATCACCGGTTCCTTTACCGTGACGATCAGCCATTGAGAGTTGGTCGGTATCATGCGAATCAAAAGAACGTGGTTTTGTGCCTTACACGTCACTGCCCAAATACGGTCGCGTCGCTTCCGGCATCTGCTGAAGTTCATCGGGCCGCCACGCCCGCACACGGGGCCAAATCTGGCGCGGTTTGAACATGTGGGCATTCGTCATGCCGGGCTTGATGTTCGGCAGTTTGTCCTTGATCCAGCCCTCAAAGTCGTAGTCTGGGTCGTCGTAATGACCGCCACGGCGATGCTTCAGGATCGTGTCCTCCATGCCCTTCCGGGTGCCGGTGAAGTGATAGATCAGCGGCCTGTAAACAATCGTCTGCGGTATGTAGGGGCTGCGGCAGACTTTGAAAACCACTTCCGGCCCGATGTAAACCACCGCTACATCCGTCGCACCATCCACGGGATAGCCGGGCACCCCGATAACCGGCACCATGTGAACGCTGACGGCCTTGTGCCCCTGCTCAACGTAGCCCTTGATGATCGACAGCGTGCCGCGCATCCAAAGCTCATCGCCGTCCACGACCAGAATGTGCTTGTAGCCCAGCGAACGAATCCACGTCAGGCTCTCATTGCGCACGCGGGTTTCCACCAGAATGCGCGTGTCACTCGGCATCCGGTAGCTGTCAACATGAAATACCTTGTGGTGAACGGTCTGGCCGCTGGCCTTGAGCGCTGCCATCACCTTGGCAATGTCCTCGCCGTGCTGCGGCTCGATGGCTTCGCCCGACCAGTATTGATCGGGCTGGCAAAAACAGAAATCGTGAACGCCTTCCTCGGCCAGCCGGTTGCACACGTCGAGCAGGCAGAGATCGTCCTTGGTGACCTGCATGTAGGCCACGTAGCCCTCATTGGTTTTTGGTGCTGACAACTTTTTGGCCTCCTGCTCAGCGGCGTACTTATCCGCCATCGGGCCGTCGTCGATGGGAAACCCCTGCGCCCGGCGGAAATTGAACAGCATCTCCCCGGCATTCCAGCGCTCACGCGAGGCGTGCGTCATATCCACGCCGTCGCGAGGCCGCTTAAAGCAGTCCGGGTGCATGTGCTCGAACAAGAGATGGTTGGCTTCGATGACCACGCCGTCGCGGGTAGCCGCCTCGCCGAACTCGGTGTCGCAAAACAGGGACAGATATTTTGGGTAGAAAAGGTAGCCAAACCGCTCGTAGCGCTTGCGCGTCAGGATCGAGAGCACAAAAATGTTGTGGACGTAGCCGTCCTCCACCTTGATGACGTGCTCCTTGTCGATCCAGTCCCTTGGCTCGATGGACAGCAGCAGTTCATCCCAGTTTTGCGGCGGCATAAAATCATCAGCCACGGCAATGATGACCTTGCCCGTCGTGATGGCTCCTGCCGCATTCCAACCGCCCACGCAGGTCTTCTGCCCTTTGTTTACGACGACCTTGACGTTCGGCCACTTCACAGCCAAGGATTCAGCAACCACCAAACATTCCGCGTTACCCTCGTCGACACCAATGCACCACTCGTGCTGGTTCAACTTACTGCGATTGTTCCAAAGTTCCAGCACTTGCGGCATGATGTGAGGCCGCGCACTGGTGAAGGCCAAAGAAAAAACAGGTACGGTGTCGCTCATAGTCTGTTCTGTAGAACAGGAAACATCATGGATGCTGCACTCGAAAAAGAGATTGCCGTCACAAAGCTGAAAGCGGCGGCGCTGAACCAACGGGCAAACACTGTTCTGGCGCTGGCTGAGATGGTCAGCGAGTATGGCCAACTGACGACCATCCTGCTGAAACAATCAGACACGATGCACGCCAAACTGAAAGCCTATGAGGAAAAAAGTGTTGAGCCAGCTAGTGGAGCAGTTCAAAACCCGCCACGCCCGCCTGCCTGACGAGATCGTGGTTCACCCGGTGGCGCTGGCCGCGCTGGCACTTAGACAATCGGTGGCTCCAAAGTGGAACGGCATCCCGGTCAGGTGCCGCGACGTGAAACCCATCACCAAACCGGTCGGCAACCGGATGGGCGTCACGATCATAAAGGGAGCGCTGCGGTGCTTCGACCTGTAAGCATCAAATTTTATACCGTAGTTACGACATGACAGATGAAGGCTGGATTGGTGTCGACCTTGACGGCACCTTGGCGCATGACACCGGCTGGCACGGCCCCGATCAAATTGGGCCGCCCATACCGGAGATGATGGAACGCGTGCGCAACTGGCTGCGCGATGGGCGACGCGTCAAAATCTTCACGGCCCGCGCCACAATCCCGCAGCAGATTCCACCGATACGTGAATGGCTCCGCCAGCAGGGGCTACCAGAGCTTGAAGTAACCAACGTGAAAGACTTCGACATGATCGAGTGCTGGGACGACCGGGCCGTGGAAGTCATCACCAACACCGGTCGCGTCGCTAACCCACTCAGGCGACTTGTGCCTGCGGCTCAACCGATACCGGAGTCGGCACCGTAGCCACGAACTTATTGCCCCAGTCGAGGCCGAACTTGTCGGCGCATACCGGGCCATAACCCACATCGGTCGACCGGGCATCCGTGAGCTTGCGCCCGCAGAAGCAGCACGCTCCGGTCAGGCGACCGTACTTGGTTGCGATGCCTTCGGGGTCGGCAGCAAAGGACTTGAGCAAGGGTTCAACCGACGCCGGGCAGGACGCGACTTGGAAGAACTTACCTTCGGGGCTGATCTTGCCGTAGTAAGCTGCCTCGAAACCACTGTTGGCCTTCACATAGACGAACCCGACATTCTTGGATGCGACACCCGCGAGCGACAGGTGAAGGTGCTGGCCAGCTTCATTCGCAAGGCGAATGGCGGGCTTCTTCAGTTGCTTTTCCTTGGCGACCGCGAACATCGCGAAGATGCGGGCCAAACCGTCGTTGTTCAACTGCGCGACTTCCGGGCGGGGCTGGACGCGGCGATAGGCTTCGACGATGTAAGCTGCAATGCCGCACAGACGAGGTTCAATGGCCTCGGCGCGGGCGCAGGAGAGCAGGTTGTGCTCGAAATCACTCAGGCTGGTGTTCGCTGCCTTGAAGGAACCGATCACCATGTCGCGCACGGCGTCATCGCTCATACCTTCAGGGTCGGAAAGCGTCGGACTGTACTTGCGCAGCACCCACTCACGGGCCTCAGCGGCGAGCTTCTTGGCTTCGTCAGTGATCTCGTAGACGTAGCCGCCACCCATGATTTGAATTCGGCCACGCGACATTTCCGCCTGAGCGCGGTCACTGGTGGCAGAGCGATAGTTCGGGGTGCCTTCCGTATCGCGGGCGATCTTGCGGGTGATATAGCGGCCATCCTTGAGGACGATGGCGGCGACGTGCTGGAGGAAAGTGTCGAGGTCGATGCGGTAGGTGCTGATCGCGTTGGTGCCGCCCAGCCACTCGCGCTTGGTCGCGGCGTCACAAATATCGAACGCGTTGAACAGGTGCTCGCTGGCCTTGGTTAGCCCGGCGGGGTTCTGGGTGCCGATGAAGTCGGCGAGGCAGGAGGAACCGACCTGCATCACGCGGCTGTCTTCGTGGCGCACGATGTAGGTGTCGCGGCGGACGCGGTTGGTCTTGCAGTGGTCGCACCACGTGGGGCGGTCGCGGAATTCGGGCGGCACGGTGTAGCCGGGCACGGTGCGGACAATGTTGCCGTCGTCGGTGTGAACAACCGTGGCCACGAACGACCAGCCGTTAATTGACGGAACGATGCCCTCGACTTCGAGGTCGATGTAGCGCACGGTCGCCTTCTCGATAGTCGGATGCGGCTCGTCGTGCTGGCCGACCGTTTTCCACGTGATCGGAGCGATGTTGATGCGGGCGAGCTTCGTGTTGAGGCGGATGAGCTTCGCAATAAGAGTGCTGAGGTTTGGCTCGAAGACGCTGTATTTATTGTTCATGCCACTAGCGTAAACAACATCACCCCACTCGTCAACATTAAATTTTAATTATTTACAAAGCGTAGAAGTGCCTAGTTTACAGCTTAAAACTGTAGTTTTCAATGCGCCGCGCCTTCACGGGGTGCGGGATCAGTCAATCATGGCGGGCGTGTGCAACTGCATTCCTTTCAACTGCTCCATGAGCTTGTCACATTCCAGCACAGCCTGCTCGCGCTTCTGCTGGTCAAGCTGAAGGTTCTGGCCGGGGCCGGGAATGGCACCACTGAACTTCATCCAGAGTTCAGCAAGCTGGAGTTTAGCCTTGGCGAGCGCGTAGCGCTTCACCCAGTCGGCTCCAGTATAGTCCAGCGTCTCGGTGCGTTCCCACGGCCAGTAGCAAAAAACTCCGCACTGATACCGCTCGATGGGATTGTGAATGAAAAGCGCGTGCTCGAACTCGTCGTAAAACCAGTCCGGTTTGATCGACGTAACTCTTTGCCAAGTTTTCCGCCAGCGAAGGAACACGTCGTACTCGTCCAGCCCGGTGCGGAACAAGGGTGCTGGATTGATGAGGTTGCCGTAGAAAATCTCCGTGGGCACCGGATTTGGTTCGACGAAATCAACGCGGGCTACACCCAGCCCGACCGGCACGCCGACAAGGTACTTGAACTGGCCGCGCACCAAGATCAAGTTGCCGACCTTCTGGTTCGGCTTCCACTGGGAGTAGAGACTCAGCGAATCCTGAATGTGATCGAGAATCTGCTGGTTGGAAAGTTCGACATTCCACACCGGGCCGCCCAACTGGCGGAAGATGTAGTTCTTTAGCTGGTCAACCGTGTAACCAGTAATCGGCAACGTATCCGGGCTGTTCGCACTGGTTGTTACCGGTTCGCTGGCGTTGCTGCTTGGGCCTGATACTGCCATGCCTTAACTACCGTCACGGCAGCGTCGGCGTCTCTGGATACGGTGCCATGATCGCGTTGACCCGCTCTGCGTGCTTTTGCTGCGCGTGCTTGAGCAGTTGAGAACGGAACTTGTGGGGAGCGCCGCACGCCATGCAGGTAAACTGATTTTTGGGTGTGAGCGGGCGCAGCGGCGGGGCAGTCGCAACTGGTGCGGCAGAAGCCGCAGCCACATCCGGCACATCCTCTGGTTCCGGCAGAGACTCGCCGACAGTATCCTCTGGCGGCGCACCTTGATCGACTGATTCCTCCAATGGGGTGCCCGCCACCAGTGGACTGTCCGGCGGCGCGTTTAGAACCGCCGTGTTGGCAAATGGATTGGAAGACGCATCTTCCGGGGCCGGGGCTTTGTGCCCTTGGGCCAATCCGGCAACAAGCTGCGCTCGCGTCTGCCGGTTTGGATCATCTTTGGGGAGCGCCAGCATTTCCTTCGGCAGCGGAGGCGCGGGTTTGTTTACAGACGGGTCGATGGAGTACCGCATCTTCGGGATGCCGCCGGGCGGCAATCCAGTGGTATCGTCGACACCGTAATCTTCCGGCACTTCGCGCACCTTGCGCACAAGGCCGCGCTTGCGTGCTTCCTCCATTGACATCGGCGTCACTGATTCAGTGGCGCTGGCAATCACCGCTGCCGGTAGCGCCTCCGGCTGTGATGCCGGTTGAGGTTCGGGCTGGGTCAGGACGGGCTGGCGCATACCCCGACTATCACGTGTCCACTCCGTGATCGCTCGCACCGGGTTGGCCTGCGGCACAGGTGTATGCGCTGGAGCTACGACGGGGATCGCGATAATCGGCACGGGCGCTTGGGAAAGCTCACGGTGTAACTGCTTGTTGTTGGCAAAGACCTCGAAGTAGGGATCGTTGACCTTTCGACCTTGGCGATCCAAGACGTACTTCCCCGGCTCCAGCGTCAACGTGATGTTGAGTTTGGAGATGACCAGTTGAATCGGCCAACGGTTGCCATTGTAGTAGCCGACTACGTTCGTCGTATTGCTCATGACAGGTAAGAACTGAATTTTGTTTGCAGTGTTGTAATTATTTGGTCGGCAACAGCCGAACGAAGACCGGGGTATTTTCGCCCATCCACGCGCCAATCTGGTTGAACATGAAGAACTCGACGGCTTCTTCCTCAGTCATTTTATCTTTCATCAGCGCCGCGATCACCTTGTCGTAATCGTAGCAAGCAACCTCGTTCATGCCGAAGCGCCGCGCCACGCCGATCAACGCGTCGTCGTACCCGTCCATGAACAGCGCCTCGGCGTTGAACTCCGCGATCTGTGTGCGCATCGGATGGTCAGCCACATAAAAAAGAACGGCAACCTTCACGGGTTGCCGTCCAGTGCTCAGTGAAATTTTTCTCAGCGCCAGAGCCGTTTCATCCAGCGCGTACTCGACTGCGTGCCCGACCCCAGCATGATGTAGGGGCTGCTCGCCTGCTTCAGCACCACGCCCTCAAACATGGGCAGGTTCGCCGACCGGCGCAACAGCCACGCCATCGACGGCGGATCAAACAACCACGGGTGCCCCATGAACTTCGTCATATCCTTGGCCAAGCGCACGCGCTCGTGAACCTCCGTCATCATGAAACTCTTGGCGTTGCAGGCCAGAAGCTCGAACGGGTAGAAGTTACCCTTGTAGACTTCACCGTCAAAGCAGGTGCGGTTGGGCAGCGCCAGAAAATCCAGCGCATTGTAAACCTTGAAACGGTAACGCCCGCCGTGCCGGTTCTGCACATAAACTTTGCCGTCCACGCAGGCAAGGCACGCCCGGTCACCACCCAGTTTGGGCTGCATGGCCCAGACACCTTTCTCCGCTTCCTGAACCATCTGACGGATGTTGGCGGGACGGAGCAGGGCGCGGCCCCGAATGGGGCGCATGGGAAAGAAGGGCAACTCCAGCCCTTCACAGATGTCAACTTTCACACCGTAACTGTATACAGTATGGTGTGCTCAGTCAACATCATTATTTAAGGCGTTTCCATCTCGTATTCCGCCTCTTTGACCCGCAAGTTCTCGTGCAGATCAGCCAGCAGATAGTGGGCACTTTGTGGATCAAGATACACGTAGTTTGGCCGCATCACACTGACCTCACGGCAATGGATCAACCGGCGCACAATGCTGGTGCTGTGCGCGTCGCTCTCAATTTGAAGGTAGGCTCCATGCCGCCAGCCTGCCAGCGCTGCTGTCGACGGCAGCATGTGCAGCCCGGAGCAGCAGGCATCAAGGACAACGCCCATGCGCAGGATGAGTGCGCCGTCCTGTAGCGCCAGCGGCGGCAACCGTCGAGCTTTCTTGTTCACAGGCGCAATGCAGCGAATGTTTGGCTGCGCTCGCTGACTTCGTGCGGTTGGATTTGTGGAACCTCTTGAAACGTCGCCACGACCTTGCGGGTTTTTGGGTCAGTCACCGTAAGCATCGACTTGTGGTCGGTCAGCGCCAGTCCGCGCTTCTTGACCAGATACCTGATCTCATGATCGGAGTAGTCTTTGCTGCGCCGCCAGAGCCGCGAAAACTTGCGGTCGGTTAGACGGTAAACTGCCATGCACAATTAGAACAGGATTCCGATGGTGTGTTTGTTCAAGTCAACTTCAGCTTCCGGGGTGAAGCTCGTGCGTGAATCTCGATGCGGGTCAACGCGGGCCGTCATGCTCCACTTGGGCGTGGCCAGCCGCACGATATTATCAGGAGTCGGCGCGTCCACATCAGGGCCGATCTGCGGCACGGCCTCCGACTTCTCCGGGTGTTCGTAGTGAAATAGCTCGCCCGTGTCGTGTCCATCCACGTCTTCAAACCAGCCGTCGAGCACAAGTTTTTTGATGACCGGAGTGATGTCCTTGATGCCCCACGACCGCGCCTCGATCTCCACCGTCCACCAGATTTCCAACTGACCCATCGGTGTATCGTCCGGGTCTTTCCCTCCACCGTAAAGCGTAAGGCTGCCTTCAGACTGCGAAAGCATGTTGTAAAAATCCAAACCTTCATCTTCGAGCAGGCGGCCCGCGACAAGGGCTGCCCTCAAATCTGTTCCATGTGGAACTTTCATTTTCTGTTCTAACTACCTGTGTAGTTAAGATGCAGCCAGCAATCACGCTGGTTGTAAACATCAGTTGGCGATTACGCCAACAGAAAGGCAATTATGCTGAAAGTGCTACAAACGGTAACCGACCAAAAGCTCGGTTACTCCTTCGGTAAACCCCTCCGCGTCGATGAAAAATCACTCGCGGTTGTACTTCCCATCCTCCGCGCCACGAGTCTGACGCGGCAGTACATCACGTTTCCTGAAACCGAGAAAGTGCTGGTGTTCGACACCGGCAAGATCGACGAGATGGAAGCGGAAAATCAAACCGACTCCAATGTGTTCATCCGCTCCGGCACCCTGTTCCGTGGCAGCACGCAGGAGCGGGCACTCCAACGCAGCGCGGTCATCTTCCCCGGCAAGAAGGCGAAGCTCGGCGTCCGGTGTGTTCACGCCTCCCGTGGCATCAGCCCCAATGCGGGCGTAAAATATGGCGGCATCACGCCGCTGGACTTCGACAGCGCCAACTATTCGCACGGCTACGCGTTCCAAGACCAGCACACCACGTGGTCGAACGTGCTGAAGTCTACCACCAGCATGAACGCCAAGATGGGCAAACAAAGCCCAACCTCACACATGACCGGCGCGATGCGCATGGCCTCCGGGCCAGTCGGTGCCGTCGGTGCGGCAGGAGCAGAAGGGCATCACTCCATCATGTACTCCTCCCTCATTGGCAGCGACGCAGCAGAACCGCCGATCACCGCCGATCTGCACGCTTCGGCCTTCACGTCAGCCAAAGCTGACGACCTGCACTCCAGCTTCACGGAGTTCGCCAAGCACTTCGACGACATCTTGTCGAAGGTCAAGATGGTCGACAATCAGGCCGGGCTGGCGCTCATCACGCACGCCGGGGTGCAAACCATCGAGTTCTTCGACCACAACCTGTCGTGGAAGGCTCTGCACGAGGCCGCCGTCAAGCGCCTTGGCAGTTCCATCGTCGATCATGGGGACGAAAACGTGTTCGACTACAAGCCCGAAGCCGCGATCAAACAGGTGAACCGCGTGCTGGGCATCGACTTCAAGACAAACCTGATCCTGCAACATCGCCCCAGCAATGGGGAACCGAAAATTGAGATCACGGGCCTGACGGGTGAAGGTTACGTGGGAGAAGTAGTCGAACTCGACGAGCGAGTTATTCACCTTGTCCTGCTGAAGCAGGCGGCCTAGTTAGCCATCACGTTCGCAAACTGGTTGCTGGCCATCTTGCGGGCGTGAACTTCTTCGAGCGTGACCTGCCGGGCCTTAGCCTCGGCGGGTTGCGCCTCGAAGTCATCATCACCACGACCCAGATGCCAGTTTGGCTGGCACAGTTCGCACGTACAGGGCTGCTGATTGTTTACGTCAGCGTTCATGCCCCAAACGTAGAGCGGTTGTAGACGTTTGGCAACTACAATCTTGTTTACGTCTACAACCGCGTAACTGTTATTGGCTGATTAGCCCAGACAGAGGAACGGATTCCAGTCCGGGTGCTTCGGCCTGATGAGCCGGATCATCGGGATCAGCGGCGGCTCCGCCGGGCGCTTGAGCAGCTTCCAGCCAAGCTCGTTGAGGGACTTGTCGGCCTTCTTCGTGTTGACCTTCTTGTCGGCCCACACCGTGTTAGACCACGCGTCACGTCCACCACGGCTCCGGGCGACTACGTGGTCGACGTTGCCGTCTGGCGCGTACTTGCCCGTGATCTGGCAGATGAACTTGTCCCGCTGCGCGACGCCGCGCTTGCTCCACTTCGGGCGGCGCTTCGGCATCTCGGCGTACTTCGCCTTGCACACGACCGTCGGGATGCGGACAGCAAAGTGCTGCGTGTGGATCGCCCGGTCGCCCTCGCGAATCGGCAGCTTGATCCACTCGTCCCACATCACCGGGATCATGTTTGCCGTGTCGATGCCTGTGCAGGCACCACGGCACATGTCGCACAACGCGGTCTGGACATCAGTTTCCTCGTAGCCTTGCCACTGTTTGTTGATGACCAGAACCTTTGCTTTCAGCAGTTCCATCATAAAATCAGGATCATGGGGGTGTTTGTTCTTGTCAAAGTGTTCTTAGGTTCGTGCGGCGTCGCAATCGAAAACGCTGGAAGAAAGCACCAATAGCGCGAACCAAAGAAGAAAAGTGTGAAACGAAGTGGTGCCGAAACCGCAAAGCGGAAAAGACCACCACCTACAAGGCGGCGGACGGCACGATCATTGTATACAAAGGTTTCCTTAACCACTGCTGGAAATGCCACTCCCGGATGCTCAAAGAACGCCGTCCGTGGACGTATGTGTTGAACATGCTCCGGCACAGCGCCCGCAAGCGCAAGCTGCCCTTCAGCCTGACCATCGCCGAGTTCAAAGCATTCTGCCTGAAGACCGGCTACTTGGAACGCCGGGGCAACAAACCGGGCGACCTCACCATTGACCGGATCGACTGGAACGACGGTTATCACATCGGCAACATTCGGGTGCTCACGCACGCGGAAAACAGCGATCAGGGCGCAGACAACACACGCCGGGATGTGCGTGGTGCAGCGGACACTGACGATCTGGCGGAGGAACCAGAGCAGCCGGTCACCGACAACGAACCCTTCTAAGCCTCCGGGTAAAACTTGCCGACGACTTTGTTGAGCGTCGTCAGGGCTTTGATCGCCGCGTCGTTGGGCAGATAATTCATCTCCAGCTTGATGTGCGCGTAAGCGCCGTGCTTCTTGGTCTGCGGCTTGAGATTCACGCTGATGGAATTTTTGTGCCAGTTATTGCGCCAGCCAACGAAACCCAATCGCACGAGCTTGGCCGCCATCGAGTTCTCCAGTTCGTTGCGCAAGCGCATCGCCACCGACAAAGCCCGCTGCTCTGTCTTGGCCTCCTTCCGCGCATACGCGCTCTGTGATCTCGCTTCGGGGTCGCCTGCGACATTATTGATGAAGGCGTAAATCTCCCAGCCACCGCCACGCCCGATCTCCGTGGCCTCGACCGAGAAGATGCCTTCTTTCCAAACGTATTTGCGGTACTCGTCGGCGGAGCCGGGCACCGTAGACAGTATGTCACGAACTTGTGGTGTAACGGTCACTTCGACCTGCTTGAAATCAGCCCGCTCCCACGCGTCTTGATAGTGCTTGATGAATGTAGACGGATCATCAGGGTCGCCCTCCAGCAACCGCTTCACTGTTTCCTGTGCATTCATCGTAAATGGCTGGCGAGGTAGGGTACGATCCTACAGTCTTCCGGGTCAGAGCCGGACGTGTTAGCCAGTTCCACCACTCGCCAATTAAATTCCTGAACCGATCAGCCGGTCAACTTCCGCTTCCGCTGCCTGCTCCCGTGCCAGTCGCGCCTTATCCTGCCGCTTGTAAAAGGCGTCGCGGCCCCCGGAGGGCCAGTCACGCTCCCGTGTGCTGTATACATCTCTATAGCCGAAAGATTTTCGGCGCAAGTTTCGATTGGTCGCCAGCGTATGCGACTTGCGCGGGTAGCCACCCTGCTGCGGCTCCGCCATCGAGAAGGTGTACTTCTTGCCCTGCTTGATGTACCAGTTGACGCCCCGCGCCCACGCTTGATCCGGGCTGCGTGGTGGATCGTGGCGCAGCTTGTGTTCACGGTTCTCGCGGGTGCCGGGCTGGAGCACCGTGTCGAAATCCGGCACACCCTCCAGTGAATCCAGAGGCTCGTCTTCGAGCAAGTGCCGCACGATGTTCTGTGCTGTCATCATGGTAACTACAAAGTGGCTGCCGTGGTTGGGAACGATCCAACAACCTTCCGCTTCAAAGGCGGCTGCGCTACCGATTACGCCACACGGCAATGAAAATGGTGCGCTCGGTCGGGGACGATCCGACAACTTGCTGGTTAAAAGCCAGCTACTCTGCCAGTTGAGTTACGAGCGCAAAAAGTGGTGCGCGTGAGTGGACTCGAACCACCAAGGCTCACAGGCTCTCGACCTGTGGGGTCTGCCATTCCCTCTTAACCACACGCGCAAAAATGGTGGGCCTGCCCGGACTTGAACCGAGAACCCCCGGCTTATGAGGCCGACGCTCTACGTTGAGCTACAAGCCCTGAAAACTGTTCTTTCCAATGTGGAACTACTTGGAGTTGACGTTGGATTTTCCAAAGTCCAAAAAAGCACGGGCATCGCCTTCGTGCGCGGCGATGACCTGACGGTTTACCGCGCCAACTCCACAGAAGTAGATCGTAAACGTTTAATCCCTGAAGGTTTTTCACCTTCAGTCACGGCCTTCGATGGCCCACTGATCCCAACTGGAGCCGATCCACTCACTGTCCGTCTGTGCGAAAAATTCTTCTCTCGCGGCCTGTTCAGCCGCCGTTGCAAACCGGGCCTGAGTCACTTTGGTACCGGGCTGGCGCTTCGCGAAGCCACCACCGAAGCCAGCCGTCAGTTCAGTGTTTACAAAAGCCATACCATCGAAGCATTCCCGAACCTGTTCCTCGGCGTGATGGTGCGCGAAGAAGATTACAACAGGATACCCGCGCTCCGCCGGGGCCAGAAGTTCGACTGGCTCTACGACCACGCCTACGAAAAGATCATGTTCCTGCGCGGCTACATGAAGCTGCCGGAGCACGTGTTCAAACGCATCGTGGCTGAAAAAGACCATGAGATGCGGGCCGCGCTGATCTGCCTGCTGACCGCCGCCCTCGAAGACGCAGGCACCGCCATCAAGGCGGGCAATGACGACGGCGGCTGGTTCTGGCTGCCGCCGATTGAACTGTGGGAGAAATGGGCGCTCAACGCCGCGTCCCACAATCTGGATGAAATGGCGGAGGGTACAGGGATTCAACCTGTGCGGGTGTTACCCCGACTACTGCCTAGCAAGCAGATGCCTTAGCACTCGGCCAACCCTCCAAAAATGAAAGGGATAGACCGGATCATACCGGCCTATCCCTGTGAGTAGTGTCAACCCTTAATCCTCAGTCTCCACGGGAGCAGTCGGCTGCTCACCCCGGATGAAGTCGGCCACGACGCTCGGAGTTACCGGGTCGAAACCAACCACGTCCAGACCGAACTTGTCGTTCGGGTCGTTGACCGTGTAGCCAGTCGACGTGGTTGCGACGACGACCAGCCGGGCATCTGCCACCTTCCGCTCGCGGTACTCACGCAGCGCGAGGTTGACGTGGCGGCCACTGTTGCACTCATTGTCGGTCATGACGATGAAGCCCCCAGCGTCGATGCCGTTCTTGAGCGCGTACTCGATTGCCAACGAGATGTTGGTCGAACCGAAGTTGTTCTGCACGGCCCGGCGAGTTGCCTCAACGAGCGTCATGCCCTTCCGAATGCCGAGATCACGGAACGAATCCGCAAAACCGAAGACGTGGTAGTCTTCCTCGACGTTCGCGTGAACCAGCGACAACGCGGCGGTTGCCTCACACGCCCGGAGCGGGGTCGCTCCAGCCATGCTGCTGCTCATTGAGCCGGACACGTCCAGCGCGATCAGCAGGGGCTTGCCACAGGGCTTTACGTTCGGGAACGTTCCGTAGAACGCTTCCTCCAACGCGCCCAGCACTGCCGGAACCGGAGTCCACGTCAGGCTGCCCTTATCACCGCGCCCCTGTGCGTAAATCTTGGTCGCAACCAAGACCTGCATCGGGTGAACCCGCGACTTGCGCAGGTACTCTGCGTCCTTCAGCCGCTTGCTGACGAGCTTCTGCGCCGCCGACATCGGCTTGACGAGGCCGATGGCCGTCATCTTCGCCAAGTTGCGGATCATGGCCGTCAGCGGCATGTGCATGAGCAATGCCTCCCAGACCTCGACGCTGTTCAGCTTCTCAGTCGGGACTGCCTCACGGGGCAGGTTGTGCTGGACGATCAGGCTGACGAGTTCCTTTTCGGAAGCCGTCTTGGCCTTCTCGAAGGCGGCGATGAACTCCGGCAGGTGCTCGCGCACATCCGGGTAGTTCTTCACACCGGCCTTCCGGTTGACCGCCCGCGTGCCGGTTGCCTCCAGACCACCGACGATCCAGCGAAACACCGCCTCCTGCTCAGGAGTCGATGCGTGCGGGTGTGCCAAGCGCAGCATGTCGCGTGCGCTCCAGCCATCCCGCTGCTGGTACTTCACCGCCTGATACGCCAGCTTCTCCGGCGTCTTGTCGGTGAACCAATCGGCGAACGCCGTCCGCAAGCCACGGCCAAGGCCGCGCATCTTGGTGACGTAATCCGCGAAGTGGTACAGGTGCGTGCCAATCCGGCAGACCTTGGGCACCGCCGCCAGCGCCAGCTTGCGCGTCTCCGCGTCCTTGCTGGCCGCAGCCAGTGCGAGCGCGAACAACGCAGGCTCCTGCCGGTACGCCCGGCCCTGCGTGCTGATGTCCACGATCAACTGAACCGTGCGAGCCGGATCAGCCGCCAGACAGTTGGTGACGGCACCGTGGTTGCCCTTGAGCAAGTCCTGCTCGGCAACGTAATAGGTTCCGCCCTCGGTGCCGAGAACAAGGAACCTCGTCAAGCGATCCCAGTCGTTGACCTGCCAGACGTATCCACCCGTGCTGTTCAAGACCTGACCCTTGTCGGGAATCGGGGTCTGAACTGGGAGAGTCCGGCTGCGCCGCGCCGACCGGGTATCGAACTGCGATACATTCATCTTAGCCATGTGTTGATTGGCAATCGCGCTCAACTACCGCGTGACGGGATTCACACCCTTGGCCGTTGCCTGCATCTCGGCCTGATCTGTGTTGAACTGTCTACGGGCAAGTTGACGGCCCATAGAAAGTAAAGGAAGTGTATACAAAAAGACTCTCCTGTCAACAGGAGAGCGGAAAAAGATGCGGGTAAGGATTGCCGTCGGAGATGGCTTTCGCCAACCTCTATGCTACCACTACATCACGAGCGCTTGCGCACCCGCCGGGATTTGAACCCGGCCACGAGGTTTATGGATAACCAACATGCTTCGACCCGCAAATTCAATGTACCAGAACGTCGACACTCAAGTCCGGCAGCCCACCCGGCAGCAGCTTTTCCCGCAACTGGTATTTCGGCAACGACTCCACACCTGCGCCGTTGACGACCGTAAAATCGAAATAGTAATCAGTTCCCTGAACCAGCCCGCCTGAGATCGTGACCGTGTTGGCTGGATGGGCAACGGGCACAGTGTTAGTCGTCCACGGCATCACGGTGCCATAAGTAATCCGATACGTGGCGGCATCCGCTTCATCGGAAGGCGTCCACGTCAGCATGAATGACTGGCTGCTGCGCCCCACGAAGCGCGGGTTCTTGACTGCGTGCGGTGTGATGACGGTAATCAACTCCAGCGACGGATCGCTTTCCACACCCGCACCATCAAAAGCAACACAGGAAAACCGATACTGAAGATTCGTCGCCGAGACGAGGTTGGTGATCGTCGTCAGATTGGTGACTCCAACCAACCAGACATTGGTAAGCGACTGACCGACCGGCGCGTAGTAAACTCGATAGCCTGCAACATCCCCGCTCGCTGGGTTCCATGTCAGCGTTATGTCGTGAGCCACCAGTGATCCTGCGAGCGCAAAGCACGCAGCCAAAGCGGCAAGTTTTCTCATACCTTACATACGAAAGCGGACAAGAGTTCGAGCAAGGCCGTTACGGCTTTCTGTACGGGGCCGGTGTGACCCGGCTGACCGCCATCGAAACGTGCTGCTGACCACCGAAGTCGCCAGTCGCACTCGCGTTGTCCGTCACCGGACTTCCACTACCTTAGAACCATTATGATAAGCCTCGATCTTCGGCCCGCTGAATTTAACAGCCAGTTGAAGGATTTCACGTGCTTTCTACCTCAGAATACGGCTACGGTTCAAGCGTCTGCCGCCTTCTGCGATTTTCTGCTCAGTCCACTGCCGTCGTTTAGATTTGCAGCGTCTTTCTATCTGGCTGCCGATCCCCTGACTCGATTTGCCGACCTAAAAATCAGCAGCACAAGCCAGTTGATACAAATTGGTGGACGCGGCGAGAGTTGAACTCGCGTCTTTGCCTCTTTCACCGCACCATGCACATGCTTCTCCAGCTTTGTTTACAACCGCAGTCAGACTGGCGACTGTTACTACGGCTGCTTTCCGGTGTGACCGGCACTAGCGCCGACTGTGCTCGGCACCCACACTAGCCTGCTGATGTCGTTCGCTCGCCCTAGCAGGCGTCACGCGGTGAACGGGGAGGTCAGATTAGACTTCCACGAGGTCAGCCGCTTCAACGTATCCCGCGTCCCGCAGAACAGCGTCAGCATTATTCATGATGTCCGCAGCCTGTGCGAGCAGGGCGTCGAGGCCACTGTCCGTTTCATTTGCTTCAGTAGCATTTGAGTTTTGACAGACGGATTAACGAGGCCAACTGTCATCCTCGGCATGTCGGCGTTGGCTCCAGAATCAAATCGAAACCAGTACGCGCCCAAATTCAAAGATCAAAGTGGCACCGCCCATTGGCCGGTTTTCACGCGCCGAGTGGTTTTCTAGCAGCGTCTCGGTCGACCGGGGGAACCCCGGCGAATTCTTCGCGCTTGCTGTCCTTCCAACAGCCGGTGCCGAAAAGAACTGCCCGGAGCAGCCAGCCGCCGGGCAGTGAGGACGCACCAAAAACAGTGCAGCCATCCACCAGTCGGTCATACGGGCCGACACAATTAACCGGACTATACACCCAAATGGTTGCGGGAGTTGGACTCGAACCAACGACCTGAAGGTTATGAGCCTTCCGCGCTGCCAGACTGCGCCATCCCGCGAAAATGGTGCATGGGGCTGGACTTGAACCAGCGACCCCCTGCGCTGCGCTGGAGCAAGCTCCCCGCTTAACGCTGGTGCTCTTTCACTGAGCTACCCACGCAAAATCAAAGATCGTTCAACGAAACACGAATAAAGTTTGCGCATCGAAAACCGGCATTTTAACACCGGGGTTCTCCAGCCGTTCTCCCCTGATTTACCACCCGGAGACGGGCCGACCGGAAGTGCCACTGCGGTAGTTGCGCTGTAGCTTATGGGTTGTGCTGGACAGCGCGACCAGCGAACTGGTCTGTGGTTTCCATGTATGATAACCGACGTGCGGCGACTCGTGATTCAATGAACTTCGTATACAGTATCCATTCGCTCACCCACGGTCAACAAGAATTTTTTGGTCGCGGCGACTGGAATTGAACCAGCAAGGATCACAAGGTTTGAGCTTGGCCACTCTGCCATTCGTGGTAATCCACGCCGCGATAAATTGGTGCGGGTGACTGGATTTGAACCAGCAAGGCTCACGCGCTTTAAGGGCGGCCACTCTGCCATTCGTGGTAAACCACACCCGCAAAATGGTGCCGCTGAGTGGAATTGAACCACCAAGGTTTCGTGATCCTAAGTCACGT
>Ga0137333_1000020_pt1 | contig 34988 bp, 22 predicted proteins | sample EasRivERMLT231_2_FD_102286 | JGI IMG/M metagenome (GOLD analysis project Ga0137333, IMG submission 102286) | Soil microbial communities from meander-bound floodplain in the East River, Colorado, USA - East River MetaG ERMLT231_2 | ecosystem: Environmental > Terrestrial > Soil > Floodplain ... | reverse complement strand
TCGCCTGCTCAGACTTTGGTATACTGCTTTTCGGAACTCGCTGAGAGATTTTTTGGTCACACGAAAACTTTATCAGCAAGTTCCATTTTTGTTAATGTGCTTCGAACTCTAAACTCAAGCTTTAAATCGTAAATCCAAAATCGATAATCGTAAATTCTTATGTCTCTCCGCCTGCGCCTGACCCTGCTATACTCCCTGCTCATGGGAGGCGTGTTGTTGATCTTCGGCGGGGCGGCGTATTTGTTGGTGAATAATGTTTTGCTCAGCAGGGTGGATGATGTGCTGGCAGATGTATACAAAGAGTTTGTCAAACTGGCGACCGTAAATCATTTGGGGGAAGTGGAGTTCATCTCAGCACCTGCGAAGATGGATGTGGATATCAGTGTGCAGATATGGGGTCTGGATGATAAGTTGCAGGATAGTTTTGGTCCGTTCGGGGAAAATAGAATTGCATTTGATCCGTTGAGCAAGCGCAAGGCACAAACAATTTTCCGTGAAACGAACCTGAACAATATGCACTTGCGGGTGCTGAATATTCCCCTCATGCATAATAATAACCGCATCGCTGTGATGCAGATCGCGACAAGTTTGGATACAGTCGCAGAGGCGCGTACGTATTTGTTGGCGGTTTTACTTGTGATCTGGATCTATGGGGTCATCATTGCAGGGATTCTTTCGTGGTTCACGCTGGGGCAGGCGCTGGAGCCTTTGAAGTCCATTGTTGAGACGGCTGAAAATATCAATCGCGCCGATGATCTATCGCGGCGTATTCCTCAACTGGGAGCGGAAGAGGATGAGATCGGCAGTTTGATCGGCACTTTCAATAAGACACTGGAGAGGCTTGAAGTCCTGTTTACGTCACAACAGCGTTTTCTTGCGGATGTGAGTCATGAGTTGCGTACGCCGTTAACAGTCATCAAGGGGAATGTTGATTTGATGCGGCGTATGAAACAGCTTGATAAAGAGTCATTGAGGAGTATTGATCAGGAAGCAGGGCGTCTCACACGCCTGGTGGGCGGCTTATTATTGCTGGCACAAGCTGAATCTGGCAGGTTGCCACTCAACGTTCGACCTGTTGAGTTGGATCTGTTGATCACCGAAGTATTTCAGGAAATGCGGGTCATTGCAGGCGACAAGGTGCGTGTACATCTGAACGAGATCGATCAAATGATGGTGAATGGGGATCGTGACCGCCTGAAGCAGGTGCTGATCAATTTGGTGGCAAATGCGATTCAGTATACGCCGCAAGATGGGGATGTGTTTCTTAGCCTGGCAAAGATCGGAGGCCAGGCACGCATTATTTGTCGGGACACCGGTCCGGGGATTCCCTCCGCAGACCTGCCTCATATCTTTGAGCGTTTTTACCAGGCGGAGAAATCCCGCACGCGCGGTAAGAGTACCGGTTTTGGTCTGGGGCTTTCGATCACGAAATGGATCGTTGAACACCACGGCGGACGGATCGAAGTGGATTCAAAAGAGGGACAAGGAACAATTTTCGTGATCTGGCTGCCTTTGATTTAGCAGGTGATTAAAATTCGTCATTGCGAGGGCGATGCTCTTTCGCCCGAAGCAATCTCCCTCATTGCATATGGGATTGCTTCGCCAACAAACAGCTCGCAATGACGATACGAGTCAGTCGTTCAGTCCCAACCTTTGATTTGCGGTCCTGCACAAACCTGCGCCATATTTTCGATACCATTCATCCAGCATGGGGCTTGAAGCCATGCCATTGCGCGCGTCTTCATAGATCGGCGCGCCATAGTAGACATAACGTTTTGTTTGTGCATGCCATGTCCATTCGTTGCGTGAGATCACACCGATGCCGCCGTTGTAGCCCGCCAGCGCGAGACGCGCATTTCCGTTTGCGGCTTGCAGAGAACGCGCGAGGTAATTTAATCCGCGCAGGGCGTTGGTTTCGGGGCTATATGGATTCTCGCCTGAATGAAAATGAAAAGGCATCACTTGAAAGAGTCCCATGGCTCCCGCGCTGGAACGCGCCGAAGGATCCCCGCAGGATTCAATTTGGAGGATAACCGCGACCAGGTTCGGGTCGAGGGATGAAGCGTTGGCCCATCTTGTGATGTCAGCCGCCCAATACTGTACTTCCCGTGTGAAGACGGGGGAGATGGCAGTCGAATTCGTTTGTGAAGCCGCAGAGGTTTTGATGGGGTTATTGAGCGCGAGCGCAGTGATGCAGCCAACGATCATAAAAACAGCGAGTAGTGAAAGAGAGTAAAGAGACAAACAGCCGCTTCCATTTTGCTGGGGTGCGGCTGTTTGCCAATCGTCATGGTTTTTGGAGCGAGCACGGGGCATAAGTGGGTTCCTTTATCGTGTATAGGGAGGGACCCGAGCTCGAAATGAGTTCGGAGTTATGGATTACTGGAGTTGACTCCAGTAAATTTACGCATCTAGTGAACGGTCGTTGCTGGCTGGTCCATTATACGGATGATAGGTGGGTTCCGGGCGTACGAATGAAGTTTGTTGCATGGCCGGTTTGGGCGCGGGGCGTGGTGCATTTTGCCCCTGCGCACTGTAGGTGGGGCGGTTCAAACTGGATGCCGGACGCAGGATGGGTTGTTGCTGTTGTATGGGGCGATATGTTTGTTGTTGTGGAGGGCGCGGGTTGTTCGTATATGCCTGGCGTTCCTGAGTTGTGAACATGCGATCACCTGCGAGTGAGAATGTTCCGATGATCAACACACGGATCAGCAGGATCATTGCGGCAACAAAGATCGGGACAACGGTCGTCATGGTCTCATTGCTGATAACAGCTCCACCCGATTGGCTGGTGTGATTGACAATTGCAACCGCCACTCCCCACCACGTAAGCATGGCATTGAATGCCGCCGCCAGCAACCAGGCACCAAAGAGATAATAAACTTCCTTGGGCTCATCAACACCTTGTTCGGGTGTGAAGATGCGGGCTATGCCGGCAAAATCCATGCCACAGAATGCGATGGCAAGAATGGATGCCCAACGCATGCCAGCAAATTGCAGGTCGCCAAGGACATCGAGCAGGGCAAATTGGGTGGTGCTGAAGTTGAAGATCTCAAACGCCAGCAGGGCGCCGATGATCATCAGCCCCCAGGCGGCGCCGCGGTTGAAACGACGTCCGCGCATCAGGTCACGGAACAGGGCACGCAATCCATCTCCAGAATTTTTACGGTACATGGTCATTTCGACCTCCTTTATCGTATGGGTGACAACTGAGGCTGATTTTAGAACTTTTGTTCTAAAAAGTCAAGGTTTGAAAAAAGATTACTCTTCGCGCCTTGGCAACTTCACGTTAAAAATCACGGTTGATGTTTAGCCGAATACCAAAGGTAGCAACTTGAGTTGATTACTTCCCAAAATATTCACGCATGGGTTTGAAGTAAAAATCCTCCCATCCTTGCCGATACGAATCAACTTGGTCCACTGGCATATTTGTGTGGGTAAGTGTGATTTTTGTTCCGCCCTTTACTTCTTCAAGAAAAATCTCCACGTGTGAATCAGGCGTGTCGTCGGGGAATTCAGATGTCCGCCAGGCTTGAACGATGCGCTGATCCGGTGTCAGTTCGAGAGTCGTGCCGAAGATGTATCCATCCCAGGCTGTAAATTTTCCGCCGATCCTGCCGTTCACTTTGGCGGAACTGCCCGTCATCGCGGTATGACCTTTCGTGCTCAGCCAGGCTTTATAAATTACCGCCGGTTTGGCAGGGATAACTGCCGAAATTTCGAATCCGTTTTTCAATTTATGCCAGCCTTCGTTTATCGCTGTTTCGCCATGCACGCGCGATCTGCGCCGCGAGGCGGGCATTGTTTAGTAATAAAGACAAGTTCGCACGCATGGATTTTCCCCTGGTTAATTCGGTAACGCGCTGGAGAAGAAATGGCGTGACTTCCTTGCCGTGAATGTCCTTATCCTTTGCCTCTTTAATTGCCTTTTCGATATGCGGCTCCATCTCGGACATTGAAATTGCTTCTGCTTTCGGAACCGGATTCGCCACCAGGACCGCGCTCTGCAATCCCGCGTCCCAATGTGCCTTCGCAAAATCGATAATATCCTGCGGGTTATTAAGATTCTCTGTGACCTTGAGTCCGCTTTCGCGCGAGTAGAACGCAGGGAAATCGTCGGTACCATAGCCGACGACCGGAACACTCATGGTTTCGAGATATTCCAATGTGGCTGGCAGATCGAGGATCGCCTTCGCGCCCGCGCAGACTACGATCATTGGAATAGTTGCCAATGCCTGCAAGTCTGCTGATACATCGAAGGAAGTGGCGCCTATCGCGCCACGATGCACGCCGCCGATCCCACCCGTGGCAAAGACTTTGATCCTGGCATGTTTGCAGGCAAACATCGTCCCCGCGACAGTTGTGCCCCCACAAGCTTTATTAGTAATGACACTTGCGAAATCACGCGGACCTACTTTATACGGATCCTTCTTGTTCGACAATCTTTCGAGTTCAGCGTCATTCATGCCAATGTGGAGATTACCATCCAGAAAACCAATGGTGGCGGGAGTTGCCCCTTCTTCGCGCACAGTGCGTTCCATGTCACGCGCCAATTGCAGGTTTTGCGGGCGCGGCAATCCGTGGGTAAGGACGGTCGATTCGAGTGCGACAATGGGTAATCCTTTTTTGGCACCATTTTGATATTCAGCCGATCTTTTATAGCTGGCCATCAATCAGAGTCTTCCTGCCCAATGCGCAATCTGATTATCAATATGTTTGATCGCGTCCTCGATGTTTTGAGGAGGTGTTTCTTTTTTGGCTCTTATGAGTTCCACAGTTTCAACGAACTGCTTCCGATATTCAAGCAGAAGTGATTGCATATCATGTAAATGGTTTGGATCCTTTGGCTCAAATTCAGCATCTTTTTCTTCCTTCATGTCTTGAATAAAACTCAGAACTTCATTAAAACTACTTTCAAGATCTTCATTTGAAAGAATTTTGTCGTCACCATGTTTTTTCGGGCTCTCTTTTTTTCTTGTTTCTGGTTTGCCAAACTTTCTAGTTTGTTTCATTGCATTGAGCATAATGGTGTCATATGCCGCGAGAGGAACATTGCGAATCAGCGCCTCCATTTTTTTGATAACAGTCTGCCCCTCCACCTTTGACAACGCATCCGGGTTTCCGTTTTTTAGATTATCCTGGGTTAATATCCATGCATCCAGATGTTTATCAGGAACGACTTTCACATCTGTCTTCCAGCTGCCGACCCCGATCCAATGCAATTCAACGCCACTGTTGCGCGCATTCTTTGTAAACTCATCCGCAAATTGCGAAAATAGATTGGTGATTTTGTACCGAGGGGTAAAATCTGGCGGCGGCTTTAAGTCCTTTGATTTGGATGACAATTCATCTGTGGGCTGAGTTAATTGTCTTACTTGCTGGGTGATCGCGTCTTCCTGTTCTTTGGCTTTTTCAAATTCCGGCATACCAATACTCGCCAGGTATACGGTAAGGTTGCGTTCGGCCATGAAGCCCCCTAATTTTCCGCGTATCAGACCGATCATGTTGTTGATCCAGGAAAACTCATACGTGGATGGATTGATAAGTTCAGGCGTGACCCTGGATGTTGCCTTGTAGATTATGCGTTCAATCGCCTCTTTATCAAATGGATACGGAGATTCGGGCGATGGTTTTGCACCTTCGCCCCGATAGACGCTAAACATTAAACGAACATCTGTGGCTGTGATGGGGATGCCGTCACGGCTTCGGCTTTTAACAGATTGTGATTTGGGGTCTTGATCGCGCAAATCCACATACTGGTCGCGAATATCTATTGCCTGGCGGAACCGTTCAAAGCCTTCAAGTGTGGCTTTGCCTCCCGGGTCTTTTCCTGTGGGTCCAATAACGTGAGGTGTGCCGTCGGCTCTTTCGAATAATGCCACAGAGTCCAGGTCAACGATAACTTTGCCCGGTCCCCCGATCAGGTAATTTGGTGACTCGCGATGCTTGTCTGATATCTCTCCTTTTGTTATACGTATCGTTTCATCACTGCCTGTAAGCGCCACTTCCCAGACAAAACTGCGTGCAATGGCTACATCCTCCAACTCAAAGACATCTGCAAGATATATTGCTGCAGATTGCAAGGCTATGAAGAAGGGTGCAAGGAAAATGGGAAGGTACTGAAGCGTATGTGCGTCGGTAACCACTTGAACGAGGAATGAGGCGAATTTTGTGAAGGGATCGCCTATATAGGCTGCTGCGTAGGCCGGATTGAATAGATATAAAAAGATATCCTGAATATATTGTGCCCATAGAATTAATGGGAAACTTTGTAAGCTGATCAGAAATCCGCTGACAAAGAACAAAAGGATCAGGTATTGCATTCGGCGGGCGGCTTTTTCGGGCCTTAAATCAAATATCCTGTTCAGGATCGCATTGCCCAATTGCGCGAACAGTTCACTAAAGAGTGCCTCTTCTTTTTGCAAAGGAGTCTCCGCGGATGGAGGATGGGTAGGTATTGCCATTACTCATTCACCTCTGTCCACTTGATAATCTCCTCCAATTCCCCCTGGGCCTCCACCATATTGTGGCGTAATTTATCATCGTTGATAATGATCGTTCTTGTCCGCATAAGGAGTGTTTTTAAAGTATTCTTCACACCGATGGGTTTCTTTAGGACCAGATCACGGCTAAGCCGGTCGGCATATTGAAGTAGGGCCTTCTCCTGGCCTGCAGATTCAATAATATCCTTTTTGCGGGCAATTTGGTCACTTTCACTTTTGGCGTTGTTGTGCCAGGTTGCTGACCATCTATCAATGATCTTTTCATTGATCAGTGGATTAAGGCTGAGGTTGCCAATGCTAACGCCAACTCCCAAAACCTTCAACCCGCGCTTCTGTAACAGCATAAACTCGGCGCTGGGGATCGTTCCCGTCCCGCGAACTCCGTGATCATCAAGAATAACCACTTCCGGCTGGGTCAGGCGCGCCTTGACCATTTCATTGATGACTTGTAATGCAGTCTTTTTTTGAGGCTCACTATTTGCTGCTGAGGTGGGAGGAGGCTTAAGTTCAGGGATGGTTTTTTGCCCCGCTTCTTTTTTTGTTCCATCCAACCAATTGATGGCCCTAGACATAAACAGATTGATCTCGCGCAGCATGGCTGTAAGCCCATCTTGAATATTGTTGCGAGTCGCACCTGTTTGGAGTGGCTGGCTGAGCGGATCCACCTCCTCTTCAGTTGGCTGAGGAAGTTCTGGCAAGGGCGGTGGAATCAATTGATCCTGCTTGAACAATTCATCAAGCGTAAACTTGGCGACATATTCGCGCCAGACATCCACCGCCAATACAGCAGGAAGTTGATTCCAGGCTACGCGGTGACGCGGCGAATCGGACTGGATATTGGGATTGATCCCTTCTCCAAGAATTGCCTTATGAATCGCCGCTTTGTCTTTTTCCTCACGTTCCTTGTCTTTTTTTGTAACAGCTATTCTGTAACCGAACCGGGATCCCGGCTGACCTTCCTTTGGAAAGCCTGTGTCCACCCTGAAGGTGACGGAAATCGTGGGTATTACCTCAATGCCATCCCGCGTCAATGCGCTGACTTGCTTGCGGCGATCCTGCATCTGATTGTATTCTGCAGCATCTTGATTCTCGCCTTGAGGGTCGAATGGTTTGTCCGATTCTTTTAGCCCCAATGATTGGGATTGAATATGTAAATCCACAGTCCCGGCAATAAACTCTCCGTTATCAAGAAAATGGACGCCGGGACCCGGAGTCTGTTTGATTCTCACGGCAGTGCGTGTAACTGCCGCACTTGCCGAGTCCAGCCATACCACACCGGGTCCGTTTTTCAATCTTTCGCCAGAGTGTTCCTTTATTACGCCATTCTCGATAAATAGCGCAGGACCATGTCCACCTGAGAGTCGCGTGAGCAGGCGTTCAAAGATTTTCTGCCGGTCATAAAATGTGCGCACGGGTAGAACGAATTGTGCAAAGAACGCAAACCACAAAATAAGGAGGGCGGGAAAAATGCAGGCGAGATCAAAAAATATGTAGATCAGACTGGCTTGTATTCCACCCAGCCGATAAATCTGCCAGCCATATACAACCAACAAAACAGCCAGCCATCCGGCGATGTAGAACCATGGTTTCTTAAAGAGGGGGGTATCGTCCATGCACCTGAATTTTATAACAAAACCCTCTAAATAGCCAACGACGAATTCCAGTTTAGCAATTCTCATTATGTCTTTGCGAGGAGGGCATTTGCTCTTCCCGACGACACCTGCACTTGCGCAAGGTGCAAGTGAGCAATCCCCAGTTATGAGGAGACTGCTTCGGCTAAAAACAAGAGCACCTCGCAGCGACATTATTCATATTGAGAATTGCTATTCCAGTTACAATCGAGTTCATGCTGCGCGTCGAATTTCATTGCCACACCCATGCCTCAAAAGACTCCCTGACTCGCCCAGCGGATTTGATAGCCGCGGCGCGCCGTAAAGGGATTGATCGCCTCATCATTACCGATCACAACACGATCGCGGGTGCGCGGGCGGCTCAGGCTCTGGATCCGGAACTGGTCATTGTAGGCGAGGAGATCATGACTAATCGTGGAGAGATACTCGCAGCGTTCGTAACCGAAGAAGTGCCCCCGCACCTTTCCCCAACTGAGACGATTCGCCGACTCAAAGATCAGGGCGCCTTCATCAGCGTTTCACATCCGTTTGATAGGTTGCGCTCGGGTGGGTGGGATGAAAATGATTTACTCGAAATTCTTCCGCAAGTGGATGCGATCGAAGTTTATAACTCACGTTGTATGTTCCCAGGTTTTAACCGCGATGCGCGGCGATTTGCGGAAAAACACAACATTCCGGGCACGGTCGGCTCGGATGCGCACGCGGTGTTCGAGGTGGGGCGCAGCCTCCTTTTGCTGGACCAGTTCGAAGGTGCGGAGCAGATGCGGAATGTCATCCGCAAGGGCAACCCGCAAGTGAAATGGTCGCCGCCGTGGTTTCATCTTGTGTCGCGCTACGCGTCCATTCAGAAAAATAAAACGTCCCGAAGATCTCCTTGAAAAACTTTTGAACTGTTCAAGCCTTCGGGATGGTGTGTAACGTCCAGACTTAACATGATTTCGCCAGCCGCCTAAAATTTAATGGGGATATAATCCATCCATGTCCCTTGAATTCTTTTTCAACTCAAGTTCTGTTGCCGGGCTTACACGCTTGGTGTTGAGCGCGGTCATTATGGTGATCTTGTTCAGGGGCAAATCACAAACCGCGCGCCTACTCGGAATTACGTTTGCCGGCGCGACAGCGTTCAATGTCATCCTGCTTGTTACAGACGGGATGTTACCGCCGTTCACCGATTATCTAGACCCGGCGGAGACTGTGCCGTTGTTGTGGATCATGATTGGTTTGGTCCCGTTCGCATATCACTTTCCCGAATTGGTTTTCAAACGCGAAGAAGCCGCTGCGAGATTTTTCTTTACACTCTATGCCGTTGTTGGCACTTTGGTGATCGGCGTGCAGTTCTATGCCGCCGCAACCGGAAAGTTAGATTGGTTCGACCCGTTGCGTCTGTTTCAGATCAGCGGCGGCTTGCTTGGCTTTTTATGGTCTGCCATCATGATGACGCGGCAGTGGATCCATCAAACCATTGTGACCATGCGTACCAAAAAAGAAAAAGGGTTCAGCGATTGGGTTCGTGAATTTATTTTCCCAAGCCAAAAGAACGAACGTGCCGCGCGCGCATTTTTGGGCGTGTTTCTCATGCCGACACTTTTGCTGGCAACCGACTCGGCGTTTGGCATTGTAAAAAGCCGCCCAGAATATGTGCTCAACATTGGTTTGTTGATTATCTTTTTCGCCTTCGTGATGACGTATCTCAACTACGCACCAGAGACATCCACGTTCATGAATAAATTGCTCATCAGTACGCTGGTGGTGGTGTTGGGCGTGATGAGCGCGGTCAGCAATATCATCCTGCCGTTTTATGGACAAACCTTCGATAACGAACGTATTTTGGATGTCGAACACGTGGCGGAGTCCACGCTGATTGATGAACAGCTTGATTCCACAGCTTTACCGCCGAACCTGGCCTTCGCCTCCATCTACCAGCCGACAGTTGGTGCGATTGGCAAGATGCTTTATACCTCCCCCGACGCGGATCGCAATATCATCTGGGAGAAACTTGTTGAAGAGCAACTCATAGATGTGGATAGCACAGGCAAGCGTGTCCGGGTGGGCTTGCAGAGTTCTGGTGTTTACAATATCTATTCGCGTGAGTTCAACGGCGCGCGTTATATTCTGGGCTGGCAGGCAAGTGAAAGACTTAGATTCATTGATGATCAGGGTGGCGCTTCACTCGCAGGTTTGATGTTGGTTGCAACGTTTATCACCCTTACATTATTCCCTCTGTTCTTTAAATCGAGTCTTGTACGCCCTTTGGATAATTTGCTCGAAGGTGTGCGTGACGTTAATCAAGGCAAACGCGATGTGAATGTCAAAGTGGTGCACGCCGATGAAATCGGGTTTCTCACGGAATCATTCAATCATATGGTCGAGTCTCTGCGTCAGACAGATCGCCTTAAGGATGAGTTCCTTGCCAACACATCGCACGAATTGCGGACACCTCTCAACGGTATCATCGGTCTTGCCGATTCCATGTTGGATGGCGCGGCAGGCCCATTGACAGACCTGCAAAGAAAAAACCTGGATCTGATCGTCAGTAGTGGGCGTCGCCTGACAAACCTGATCAATGATATTCTTGATTTCTCGCGCCTGACCCATAAAGACCTGCAATTACAACCAAGACCTGTGGATATACATGGCGCGGTGGACATCGTGCTGACTCTCAACAATCCATTAGTGGGTCACAAGACCCTGACACTCGTGAATAAAATACCAGCTGACTTCCCACTGGCATACGCGGATGAAAATCGTTTGCAACAAATTTTGCATAATCTGGTGGGCAACGCAATTAAATTTACACATTTGGGCGAGATCATCCTCGGCGCGCGACAAGCTGGAAATATGCTTGCCATTTCAGTGGTGGATACCGGCATTGGTATTGCGCCTGAAAAACAGGAGCGCATCTTCGAAGCTTTTGAACAAGCTGACGGGTCGGTGGCACGCGTCTATGGCGGAACAGGCCTGGGGTTGTCGGTGACGCGGCGACTCGTCGAATTACATGGCGGGACGCTCAAGGTCGAATCCGAAGTTGGTAAAGGTTCGAGCTTTACTTTTACACTGCCGGTTGCACATATTCAGGTGCGCACAGAACCCGTGAAGTCCATTGGCAGTGAAAGACTGGCGTCTGTGATCGATAATCGCGAATCGGTAAATAGGGTTGAAAGTAAAACAGACGAGGGCGGTGCTGAGAATTTCAACATCCTGATCGTGGATGATGAGCTGGTAAATTTGCAGGTGCTCCAAAATCATTTGTCGCTTTCGAATTATCGTGTGCATGAAGCGGAGAGCGGCGCTGAGGCGCTGAAACTGATCGATGATGGTCTTGTTCCCAATCTGATTATTTTGGATGTGATGATGCCGCGCATGTCTGGTTATGAGTTTTGCGAGACGGTGCGTGAAAAACTTGCGCCGACCGAGGTGCCGATCATCATGCTGACCGCGCGCAACCAGGCTTCCGACCTGGTGGAAGGCTTGAATGCGGGCGCGAATGATTACATGGTCAAGCCGTTTTCGAAACAGGAATTGCTGGCGCGTATCCGTGTTCACCTAAGCCTGGCACAGATCAATAATGCCTATGCGCGTTTTGTGCCGCGCGAATTCCTGAACCAGTTGAGGCAGGAAAGTATTTTGGATGTGCACCTTGGTGATCATATCCAAAAAGAGATGACCGTGATGTTTGCGGATATCCGTTCATTTACAACCCTTTCCGAAAATTTGACGCCTGAGGAGAATTTTCAATTTGTCAACACTCTTTTGAGTGGATTGGGTCCGATTATTCGCAAGCACAATGGTTTTATTGATAAATTCATGGGTGATGGCGTGATGGCGCTGTTCTCCGAGTCGCCTGATGATGCGGTGACCGCTGCCATTGAAATGCAAAGAAATTTGAGTGAGTTCAATCAGTCGCGCGCTAAGAATGCCTATGTGCGCATCGGCATTGGGATTCATACCGGCACGCTGATGCTTGGGACGGTGGGTGAATTACGCCGCATGGAAGGGACAGTCATCTCGGATGTGGTGAATGTGGCTTCCCGTTTGGAAAGCCTCACCAAGGTCTTTGGGTCTGGGATCATCGTCAGCGAAGAAACATTGAATAAACTGGCGTCATCATTTCCACATCGCTCGCTGGGGATCGTGCGCGTGAAGGGCAAGCGACAGGCGGTATCGATTTATGAGATTCTCAGCGGCGTTGATCCGCTTGATGATGTCAAATTGCAGACGCGTGCACTTCTCGATGAGGCACTTCGGCAATATCAACGGAGTGTCCTGGATCTGGCGCTGGATGGCTTTGGCAAGGTGCTTACCATTAATCCCGACGACCAGGTGGCAAAGGTCTATGCTGAGCGGGTCGCCCAATTGCAACGCGACGGCAAAGCCACGAGTTGGGAAGACGATATGGTGAAATTGTAACGTGGCTGGTTAGGGGGGAATGGATAAAACCCGGGTGGGTTAAAAGTATTGAAAATATCCAATATGTCTTATAATATAAGTGTAGGGAAAAATGAATGGATGTGCTATGCTGTCAATCAAGGATTCGCTATGGGTTGGAGTAGCTGATTTGAATGGAGACGAGCCAGTTGGGGGAATTGAGCCATTGCGATGGCATGGTTTTCACAGCGGAAAAGCTCCAAATGAGGTTAGTTTATCCGAAACGCTGGACAGCTTTCGGGTTGTTATGATGAACGATTAATTAATCAAGTGGCATGGAGATCAAAAAATATGGCACTCAGGCGACGAAATGAACAGGTCAAACCAGTACCCACAGGATCTACTGGCTCAACAAGTGATTTTTTTAATGACATCATGACGTTTGTCAACAAAGGTGAGGTGATTCCCATCATCAGTAACTCTTTGCGGATTGAGCAGATTTTTCGCCAAACGTCCGAAACTACGGATGTTGAAAACGAAGAATTGACTTTAGACGAAGAGCTGACTCGGGAGTGGGCAAAGGAAATCTCATACCCAATGGCGGATGATTATAATCTCCCACGCGTTGCCCAGTATTATCAAGTGGATCAGAAGGAAAGCCTGCTGGCAAAAGCAAAATATCTTAAATTTCTGAAGAAGTATTTGCTTGATATCAATGAGGAGGATCAGGATTATAAGGATATTGTTAGCCAGATGCGCATCCAGGAGGCGAATTTCTCGCAAATTGTTCAGAAACTGGATTACCCCAGATTTCCAGAGGGCGTTGAAGATCCTCTGCGTTTACTTGCCAAGCTTCCCTTGAAAATTTATGTTACGACCAGTTATTACAACTTTATGGAACAGGCTCTGGAAGCCGAGCAAAAAAAACCGCGCACCCGGATTATCTTTTGGTCAAGTGGCAGCGTTAGCGCAAAATCCGAGCCATCTTACGAGCCTTCCGATACTGAACCGACCGTCTTTCATTTGTATGGGTTGGAGGATCATCCACAGACCCTGGTGCTAAGCGAAGACGATTTCATGGATTTTCTGGAAAAAATAACTAAAGATACCAACAACCAAAACCCAGGTGTACCGCTGTCGCTGCAAGCACAGCTTGCCGAATATCGATTGCTTTTACTTGGTTACCGTGTGCAAGACTGGGATTTCCGGGTGCTGTTTCGGTTTCTTTTGGAATATCGCGTCACTAATTCGGTGCCGAGAGGTATGTTGATACAGCTTAAACCTGGAGCGAAACAAAGTGGAAACAAGGAAAAATCGATTGAGTATTTAAGCCACTACTTTGATAAGAAACAGTTCGATGTGGAATGGACCAATACTGAAACATTTATTCGAGATCTTTGGAATGAATGGGATAAGTCCAGAAAGGGTCAATGATGAACACAATCCAAAAGAATCCTTTTATTGGTCCGCGCACATTCCAAAGGGACGAAGGTCACCTTTTTTTTGGCCGGGAACGTGAGGCCAGCGACTTGATCGCTTTGGTGACAACCAGACAGTTGGTGTTATTTTATGCCCAATCCGGGGCTGGAAAGAGCTCGATTGTCAACACCCGCCTGATTCCCGGTTTGGAAAAAAAGAATTACGAAGTTCTGCCAGTGAGTCGCGTAAGTGGGGATGTGCCCACAGGCGATGATGTTGATAATGTTTTTGTCTACAACCTGATACGTGGCTTGGTACAGCACAAAGAGGACCCGGAGATTCTAGCCAAATTGTCTTTAGCGCAGTTTCTTGCCAGGCTGAATGTTGATGCAGATGGCTATTTCTATGACCCAAGTCCATTGGAAGAAACGGCCGAAGTCCCTGATCAAGAATCCGCTCCTGTGCGGCGCGCCCTGATCATTGATCAGTTTGAAGAGTTGTTGAGCACGCATCCCGAAGCCTGGGAAAAACGTGAGGATTTCTTTGTTCAACTTGCGCAAGCCATGCAGGAGGATCCCTATCTCTGGGTGGTGCTGGTCATGCGTGAAGATTATATCGCCATGCTTGACCCATATGCTCACCTTGTTTCAGGTGGTTTACGCGTGCGTTATTACATGGAGCGCCTGGGTTGGGAGGCTGCGCTCACCGCGGTAAAAAGCCCGGTGGCGGCATTACGCCCATTTGCACCTGGTGTTGCTGAAAAATTGGTGGAAAATCTGGCAAGTATTAAAGTAAGGAAACCTGATGGAACCCTGGATATACAGCCAGGTCAGTATGTTGAACCCGTTCAAATGCAGGTGGTCTGTTACAGCCTGTGGGAAAACCTGTCATCAAAGGGATCGCAGATTACCGAGGCTGATTTACGTGAAGTGGGCGATGTCAGCGAATCTCTCGAGAGATATTACAATCAGCGCGTGAGTGCAGTCGCAAATGCAAAGAGTGTTCCAGAAAGATTGATCCGCGAATGGTTCGAAAAGGAATTGATTACAAGCAGTGGCACCCGCAACATGGTCCTGAGGGATCAAGATAACAGCGCGGGATTGGGCGATGATGTCATCCAAACCTTGCAGGGTGATCTGGTGCGGGCGGAAACGCGCGCCGGGCAAATGTGGTACGAACTCTCGCATGACCGTCTCATCGAGCCTGTCCGCAAAAGCAACTCAGTTTGGTTTGAAAAGAATCTTAGCATCTTCCAACGCCAGGCTGAATTGTGGAATCAGCAGGGACGCAGTGAAGGCTTGTTGTTGCGCGGGAATGAATTGGAAAAGGCTGAAGAAGAAGCGGGGCAGATGGAATTAACCAGCGTCGAACGGGTCTACCTTGATTCCAGCCGTGCATTGAGAAAACGCGAAGAGCGTGACATCAGACAACGTCGCGCCATTATTGCCGCGTTGATCGTTTCGGTTGTGTTACTTGTAGTAGCAGGGTTTTCTTACGCCAGTGCTGTGCGGGCAAGCACGGATGCAAATGCTGCGCGGGTTGTAGCAGAGGCGGCAAGCAAGAGGGCGGAACAAGCCCAAGCTGATTCTGAAGCCAGCGCCGCGGATGCCATCAAGCAAAAAGAACTTGCTGACGAAGAAAAGAGAAAAGCCGAAGACCAGAGAAATATAGCTCTGGCAGGCAATCTCGCCGCGCAGGCAGACTCCAAAAAGAGTAGTGACCATACGCTTGCCTTATTACTAGGCATGGAAGCTTTGGAACGCGAGCCAAATTTGTTAACGCGGACAACCATGCTTGAACTGCTTCAATTTTCTCCTTATCGGCGCCTATCTGGAGTCTTTATTGGATCGGTGACCAGCGTTGCAGTCGGCCCGGATGGGATATTCGCAGCAGCCAGTTGCGCGGGATATGACAATAATCGGCAGTGTACAACAGGTGGTATCACGCTATTAAATGCGAACATGGATCAGTCGCGCGAGGTTTCCGATCTAAACACTACATACGGATATGTTTATGGTCTGGCATTTTACGAATATGACGATATGCTTGTGCTCGCCGCGGCTGGTTGCATCTCGGGAGACATCGGGTGCACCGCTGATAGGGGTCAAATTACTCTTTGGAAAATTAACGGTCTCAACGAACCTGAACGGCTTGCCAGTTTCGGCAGTGAGCATACCGCGCGCGTGAAGACGATCGCTTTTAACTCGGATGGCACCTTGCTGGCTTCGGGTAGTTATGACAAATCCATCATTCTATGGGACCTGTCCAATATAAACAATCCCAAAATGTACGGTCAGAAACTTGAGGGCCATTCCAGTTTTGTGAACGGTGTGGCGTTTAGCCCACTCCTTGAAGATACGAATATACTTATTTCAGTTGGAGATGATAGAACCATCCTGCGATGGGATGTTTCCGGGGCAAATAATGAGCCAAAACCCAAGCTAATCTCCACAAAGGTGACTGATCCGGACTCTCATACAGCGCCAGTGAATAGTGTTGCCTTTAGTCCGGACGGAAAAATTTTTGCCTCTGCCAGCGATGATACCAAAGTCATCCTTTGGGATTCCGCCACTTCGCAGAGGCTAAGGACACTGAGTGGGCATACCGGCTACGTAAAGAGCATTGATTTTAATAGTGACGGAACGGAATTAGCCTCCACAGGTTTCGACAATAAGATCATTTTATGGGATGTGGCAACCGGCGATCAGATCGGTCTGCCTCTGACTTTGCATACACGGGCGATCAATGACGTTGCATTTGGAAGTGTAACCATGGGCGGAAGCGACCAATTATTTCTTCTATCGGCGAGCGACGATCGGACAGTCATACGCTGGGATTTGACCACACGAAAACCTGTTAGTTATACAGTTTCAGAGTCGACGTTCTCTGGAGATGGCGGATTATCTGTTTCCAATGGAATTCTTACGGCGACCGTGCTCGAGGAACAGAGCCAGAATATTGAATTGTTGAATACGGATACCAGAGTTGCCACCACCTTATCAAGCCATACGGGTCCCATTAACTTCCTGACCTTCAGTCCGAATGGAAGCTTACTGGCTTCCGCCAGTGATGACCAGACGGTGATCCTATGGGATATGAGTGATGTGCCGGAAGACCAGAGGGAATTCCTCAAACTCGATGGCTTCGAAAACCCGATAAGTAAGGTCTATTTCAGCGAGGATGGAAAGCAACTGGTTGTAATTGAGAAAAACGGGGAGAATACCACGCGCTGGTTGATTGACCCGTCAGACTGGCTGGATCGGGCATGCACTGCTGTTAATGATAAAATTCTAACAAAAGTTCAATGGGATAATTTTTCACAATCTTTACAGGGGCAGTTACCCAGGGAAACTTGCGTAATCGAACCTTGATGCCTCGGCAAAATGGAATTTATTAAGTTGACGGAGAAACGGCTATGAAAAACATAAGAAGTATTACTTGCGCAGTTGTGATCGGGCTGACGCTCATTGCTCAAATGATGAGCCCCGTATTGGCATATGCGGATGGGGAAGCCACGCCTGAGCCAACCGCCACTCCGGAAGCTACTTCCATGCCGGTGCCAACGGAAACAACACCTACCGAGGTCATTCCTTCTGAAACGCCTACTTCCGATCCGTCCCTGACGACGGACACCGCTTCCCCCTCAGCGACAGATGTTCCAGTTGAAACGAGCACTCCTCTCCCCTCAACGGATATCCCTGAAGCAACTGCCACGCCGGAACCTGCAGAAGCAACGGTTGTCCCGATTGATACGAGCTCTCCAGTCCCCGAACAACCCACGGAAACTATTGATGCAACTGTGTCAACTCCAGAGCCTGTCGAAACCACAGTCCCGGCGGATGCCAGCGTTGTTGAAGAACCAACCCTACTCGAAGTTGTGCAGGAAGTTCCCAGTGATACCAGCATCGTTGTCCTGGATGAAAACGGTCAACCCTTGTCGCTCGCCTCACAGGACGCGGCTGCAATCATTGAGAATGGTGATCCTATGTGGTGTCCAATAGGGATAACACCAGGTGGAATAGGATGCACAGCTAGCTACGCAACTGTGACCGATTTAATCAACTTCGGCGCTATGAGCGGCAGTGGCACAATCTACTTCACCCCATTCTATTTCACAAATGATGCCACTTTCGATCATAACAATCCAAGTCTATTCGATCTGACAGACCTTACCATCCAGGGCGGTTGGAATGGCTTAACCGGTATTAATTATTCGCTTTCAGGCAACACAACTTTTTCCGTTCCGGTTCAAGTTTTGAATTGGAATAACAATGTGACTATCCAAAATGTGAGTGCTGCCGCAGTTGCCGTAACTGGAACTGGGGTAACAAATGTGAATATCAACAATGTGAATACCAAAAGTCTGAGTGTTTGGTCAAATACCTCGGGCAACACAATCAATATCAGCAACAGTTCAATTAGCAATGGATCCGGAGCCTACATAGATGGTTGGCTCAATACCCTTATCATCAATAACTCCCATTTTGATAATAACACGGGAAACGGCCTGCTTGAATATAATGGCTGGGGTGGTATTACAATTACAGGCAGCACTTTTAATGGTAATGGAGGAGCTGGTGCTAACATCAATCCCTTTGGTGGCACAAACGTTGGCATAAACAACAGCTCCTTTAATGGAAATACTGATAACGGCGCGACCATATCAGTCACCAATCAACTCACCATTGACGGAAATAGTACTTTTAACAATAATGGCAACTCAGGCTTATATGCCGATGTAAATACTGCCACTATTAATAATAGTCTCTTTAGCGGAAACTCCTGGTACGGCGCATATATATCATCCACTGGTAATGTTACGATTGGCGATAGTATCTTTGATAATAATAGCGGTGATGGCACAAATATAAATACCAATGGCAATCTCAACATAACCAACAGCATGTTCACCAGAAACAGCTATACTGGCGCCTCTATCTCTTCTAATGCCGCAGATATTACCAACAGCGTCTTTTCTCAAAATTACATCGGCGCTGCAATATTTTCCAATGGAGACGCCAATATCAGTCAAAGCAACTTTGATTTTAATGAGTATGACGGCTTGCGAGTCTTCACGAATGGCGGGGTTATTGATATTCAAGATAGCACTTTCAACAATAATAATCAAATTTGTGCTGATGGATATGGCGCCTGGTTACTTGGCGCGGGAAATATTGCTGTGAATAACAGTGCGTTCAATCAAAACTTTGCAGGCCTGGTCTATTCTCCGTCCAATGATATTAATGTTAATAACAGCGAGTTTCTATCCAATTACATCGGCATTGGCTACAATTCTTTCAACAGTTTGAATTTACAAGGTGTTTCATTCCTGGGCAACCTGTATGATACGAATGATATGTACACCTTCCCCTATTCACAAGACTGTTATACGCCCCTGCCGCTGGTTGCTCCACCCCAATTAAGTGTAAGTGTCCAGAATCAGGGTACGTTTCTTCTCGATTGCAGTGGTGATCAAACTGATGGGTATTCCAGAAGCCTGCCTAACGGCGACCTCGTCGAGATCTTTTGCCCTGTGAGCGGCGAGGCAAGCATTGAACGATTCGACAGCACGACATTACCTGGTGACCTGCCTGACGGCTATACCTACGCCTCAGGATTCGAAGTTCAGATCAAACAAAGTGATAAGCCCATCACCGTAATCGAGGAAGGTGGTTATATAAGGGCATCCTTCCTGGCTTCCTATCTCCAACCCGGAAATTCCTACGACATTCTGTATTGGGATGCCTGGGAAATCAAAGATGGCAAGTGGGAGCCATTGGAAACTGGAAAATGGGTACCACTCAAAGACTTCATGCTTGCTAGGAATGCCCCCCGTTGGTTCTACCTCGACCCCGAAACAGAGAATGTTGTCGAAAGGAAGATCATCAGTGGCGTACAGCTTTTATCCACTCTTACGGATAAGCGTGTCGATGTATTAGTTAACTTCCCTGGTATCTTTGTACTGGCACAGCATTAATAACTACAGGGATACGCGAGTGTGTCCCTGTGTGATTCTTATCCCAGTTCATGTGCTCTCGTAAAAATCCAAAGACATGTGACTTCCCACTATTTTCACCTCAGGATGCGCCTTCATAAACTCGCGAATACGCGGGACGTGTGGCCCAAGCATTTTTTTCGTAATCCACTCAGGGACTTCATCCACCTTCATATCAAACGGGACAGCATCGCCTCCATGCACCACCCAGGCCTGTTCCTGTTTAATGGCAACTGCTGTGTGGCCCGGGGTATGACCAATTAAAGGCACAAGCCAGATCTCGGGCTCGAAGCCTTCGAGTTGTAGCGCATCGAAGTCATACCATTTCCCATCTCTTGTTTCATTCAAAACCCAGTTCGGATTGTGCGCCCAATGCCCGGGATGATATTCCCAACTGCGATGCGATATGATGTGATCGTGTTCCGCTTTCAGCACATGGACTTGCGTGTGAGGAAAGTCGGGTAATCCGCCTGCATGGTCAATATGCAAATGGGTTTGAATGATGTGCTTTACATCTTCGCGTTTGTATCCCAACCTCCGAAGTTGATGGAGGGCAGTCTCGTTCACATTACGGGGCGAGCGCATCAGGTTGAGAAAAACTTTCATCGAGCGGGTGGGGGTGAGGAAGTCATGCGTGCCGAAGCCTGTATCCACCAGAACAGGACCTTGATTCGTTTCGATGAGAAAGCAAGTCACGCCATTTTCCACGCGTGGAAAATAGGGACGCATCGTGCCGCAGTTGAGGAAGTGGATGGTCATGATGGATTAACTATAGCACATTCAATTGAGGTTTCCGTTTATGGAAGACCTGGGAATTGTCGTTGACAATAAGGGTGGAACAAACATATAATCTCCATTTGTAGGCAGGTTATTGTGGCAGGGCACATGGAGGTGTCGAATGTCTGATTACGAACAAGCCGTTTTTATTTCGTATGCCTGGGGCGGGGAACGGGAGGAAGTTGTCAATCAAATTGATCAGACCCTGCAAAAACGGGGGGTCAAGATCATCCGTGATAAACGGGATTTGGGCTACAAAGGTTCGATCAACGAATTCATGGAGCGCATCGGGCGCGGTAATTGCGTGATCGTGGTGATCAGCGACAAATACCTGCGCTCGCCGAACTGCATGTTCGAACTGGTGGAAATTGCCGAGGGCAAACAATTCCATGACCGGATATTTCCGATTGTCTTGAACGACGCCAATATTTACGATCCCATTAAACGCATTGAATACGTCAGATTCTGGGAGGTTAAACGCGCAGAATTGGCGGATGCGATGCGGACCCTCGACCCGGCAAATTTACAGGGCATCCGTGATGACATGGATCTATATGACCGTATCCGTGACAAGATCTCTGGCTTGACCAGTATCTTGAAGGATATGAATACGCTTACGCCTGATATGCATCGCGATGCCGATTTCAACGAAGTTTATGATGGCATTGTAAAACGAATGAAGGATGCCGGCACGGCGTCTAATACAGGGCCAGGTGCAGATTTGCACCCAAATGAAAAGCCCACCACCAAAAAGGAGCGAAAACCTATGGACCCAATTACTCTTGCTGCTGCCGCTTCATCCCTACTGGCACCTTTTCTAAAAAAAGCAGGTGCGGCAGCATTAGATAAAATTGCTGAACAGTTGCCTGATACTGTTGGCAAGGTTTGGAACGCCATCTCGAACAAATCCAGCAACATTACCGAAGCGGCAAGCGACCTTGCCAATAACCCGGATGATGCGGATAACGAAGTGGTTTTCAAGAAGCAATTGCAAAAAGCATTTGAAAAAGATCAGGATTTCGCAATTCTGCTGACCGACCTGATCGAAAAGGCAAAAAGCGATCCCAGCATCAACATCGGCGGAGATGGCGTAGTCGCCACGAATGGGAGCATTGGAAATGCCTTCAAAAATACCGGGACTATGAACGTTGGCGGGAGTTTCAATATAAGTAGTAATGTTCAAAACACCAATAACCAGTCGCGCAAGGATAAATAAGTACGTATCCCCCAATATTTCCTAGTTGCCTAATTTAGGAGAGTTACAAAATGTCAGACGAAGAAAATAAAGATAAACCAAAGATACAGTCCGATAATGGTAGTATTTCCTTAGGGTTTGATAACAGTGGAAATATTCAAGCCAGCTCTATTAATATTACTAATACAATTTACAATAACGCCCTCTCAGAGCAACAAAAATCACCGGACTTAAACGAAATCATAGAAACCGAGTATTTCGAGCCGGAAACGATTCTGATTCCAGAAGGGTCGTTTTGGATGGGGAGTGACACAGGCCCGAGCTATGAGAAGCGGCATGAGGTGAACCTGCGGGTGTATCGCATTAGCAAATACCCGGTGACCAATATGCAATACGCGGAGTTCGTCAGCCAAACCGGGAGATCGGTGCCTTCGGTCCTGGGCTGGAGTGGCCGTAAAGTTCCTGATGGACTTGAGAATGAGCCTGTGAAGGGTGTCACTTTGGAGGATGTCAAGGGTTATTGTAAGTGGCTCAGTGAAATAACGAAGCGCAAGTACGATGTGCCAAACGAAGCGCAATTGGAAATGGCCTACCAGGGATCCTACGGCTGTTCTGATATCGTTGAAAATATTTACCTGTGGACATGCACCCTATGGGGTGAAAAAGGCAGTTCCCCTGATTCCAAATATTGGTACCCATGGAAAAAAGACGATGGGCGCAACAACCCCAATGCCAACAATCAAATCAGGCGCGTGGTTTGCAGGTACCAGAAACTGGATGATGCCAGTGGTTCCAAGCGCCATAGCCGCAAGGGAGAATTTCCCGGCGAAGCAGGTTTTTCCGGAGCCAGACACAGCTTCAGGGTCGTGATGAACGTGTAGTACATCCCATATTACAAAGGTGAGGTTTGATCATATGAGTGACGACGATGACGAGGGCGTGGTTTTAGACAGTCTGGATTATCTAATGCAACCGCTGGATGGCGGTAGTGTGATCCCGGTCATTAGTAATTCCTTTCGGATTGAGCAAATATTCCGTGAGGATGATGAACTTATCGCTCTAATGAGTGAAGCGCCTCAATTTTTTGATGAGGTTCTGACTTTTGATCAGCAGTTGACTAAAAAATGGGCGAAGTTGATCAAGTATCCCATGTCTGATGATCATAATCTCGCCCGTGTAGCCCAGTATCAACAGGTGAAGTCTGATGTGGGGGCAGCAGCAGCCCGACAACAATATATCAAGTTTCTAATAGATCGCCTGCTCAAGCTTAATGAAAACAGGGAGGAATTTAAAGATAAAGTGGCGGGTTTCAGAAAAAGCCCGAATCCATTATTCTCAAAGGTGGCCACCGAACTGGAGTATCCCAAATTTGAAGATGGCTTCGAAGATCCATTGCGTTTATTGGCGAAACTGCCGCTGAGAATTTATATAACCACAAGCTATTCAGATTTCCTGGAGCGCGCCCTCATTGCTGAGAATAAAACCCCCATCACCCAGCTTTGTTTTTGCAAATTTGGAAAAACAAACATCAAAGCCGATTATTTGCCAAAATCTGATTTTGCCCCCACAGTTGAAAACCCTGCGGTGGTGCATTTGTTTGGTCTGGAGGATTACCCAAGTACGCTTGTACTGAGTGAAGACGATCATGTTAATTTTCTGCTCAACGCGGTCGATGCTCTCGACCCCAAAGCGATCGAGTATCCGAGTTATTTGCGCGGCGCCCTCTCAGAGTCGACTTTGTTATTGCTTGGCTATCATGTGAGTGGTTGGGATTTCCGCACGCTCTTCCGTTTTATCTCGAAGATCAGAAAGACCGAATCGATGGATGGGGATGTGGCACCAAGCATGGCGATTCAATTTAAGCCCAGCCTTGAAATCAAGGATAATGAAACCTTGTCAATTAAATATCTGGAAAGGTATTTCATAAAGCGAAACTTTAGGGTGAGGTGGAATAGTACTGACAGTTTCGTTTACGAACTTTGGAATACCTGGTCCATGTACAAGGAACCTCAATCATGAACACGCTCAAGCGTAATCCCTATATTGGCGCACAACCATTTCAGGAAAGTGACCGCGAGAGCTTTTTTGGCCGCGAACAGGAAGCTAATGAATTGTTGGCACTGGCGCTTTCTGAGCAGGAGATCGTGTTCTATGCTCAATCGGGTGCGGGCAAGAGTTCACTGGTCAATACCTGTCTGATCCCCGATCTCAAGAAAAAGGGGTTTGAGGTATTGCTCGGGCGGGTAGGCGGAGATGCCCCAGCCGGTCTTGAAGTTGATAACATCTTTGTGTTCAATTTGTTGCGCAGTCTGTCAACGCATGAAGTTGATATCAACAGCCTGACTCGCCAAACGATAAGCAGTTTACTGGTGCCTGCGGCAGAGGATGAATCCGCTTCTGCCGGTCGCGTCTCCACCCGGCGCGCGCTGATCATTGACCAGTTCGAGGAAATCTTCAGCCGGCATCATGAAGCCTGGGAGAAGCGCAAGGAATTTTTTGAACAACTCGCCCAGGTGTTGGAAGACGACCCGCGCCTGCGGGTGATCCTTGTCATGCGCGAGGATTTTATCGCCTTGTTGGACCCGTATGCGAATTTGCTTCCGGGGCGCTTGCGGATGCGTTACTTTATGCAGAGACTGGAGTATCCCGCGGCGTTGAAGGCAGTTACCGAACCGGTGAAAAGGAAGGATTTTTCGCGTCCCTACGATCCCGGTGCAGCCGAAAAGCTGGTTGATGATCTGCGGACGATCAAGGTGATTAAACCTGACGGGACTTCTGACGTGGGTGTGGGACAGTTTGTGGAGCCGCTGTATTTACAGGTGATTTGTTATGAACTTTGGAATAAACTGCCTGAGGGTGGAGCCACAATTACCATGCAAAATGTACTGGATGTTGGCGATGTTGGCACCGCGTTGATGAATCTGTATGCGAATTCCGTGGAGCGGGTTGCCAACGCCGAAAATGTCAGCGAGGCCAAGATCCGCAAATGGTTTACAGACAAATTGATTTCTCCCGGCGGCATCCGTAACATGGTTTTGCAGGAAGCCGGGGAAACCAGTGCCAACCTCGAAAATAGGGTCATACGGGCACTCTCTGACCTTGTGCGTGCAGAGCAACGCGGTGGCGCCATCTTCTATGAGTTAACTCATGACCGCCTCGCACAACCCATAATAACCAGTAACCGGATATGGTTTGAAGAACACTTAAGTGCGTTGCAAAAGCAGGCCGCGCTTTGGGATACTCAAGGAAAAACCGATAGTTGGCTTTTGAGCGATCAGGCTTTGGTTGAAGTGGAAGAGTGGGCAAAAGCGCATAGTGATGAGTTGACCGATACTGAAAGGGAATTTCTCGTAGCCTGCCAAAAACTGCAAGCCCAGATCGAGGAGCAGGCGCGTTCAGCGAGGCGCGCGAGGAAGTTTAATGTCATATTGGGCGTTCTGATTGTGATCGCGATCATGGCTACTATCCTGGCTTTCAAGTTGAGGAATGATGCGTTGGGTTTAAAAGATATAGCAGATCAGGCGTTGGTCGATGCAGAAACGCAAAAGACAAATGCACTTGTACAGGCTCAGATCGCGCGTTCCAGCGATCTGATCTTGCGTGCCATTGATAACGAAGATAAACCCGATCTGGCCACCTTGCTGAGTATAGAAGCGTATTATTTTTATGATAGTAGCGCCCGCGCGCATAAAGAATTGTTGAATACACTTCAAGACTATGCAGGTTTGCAGAGCTCTTGGAATCAACCAGCCGATCAAATTCTTTTTAGCCCGGATGGTAAGACCCTGGCGACGCAGGACAAGGAAGGCATCACGCTTTGGAAATTAAAAAATCGTGAAAAACTGAATACAGTTCCGATCAACGAACACTTCAATCCCGTTTACACCACAGCCTTCAGCCCGGATGGAAAGTATTTGGCATCCGGAAGCAGCGATAGTAGTGTTGTTTTTTGGGCTGTAGAAAATCAACAGCCGCCCAAGGCGCTGACCGAACCCCTCAAAGAACATACCGCCTGGGTTGATGCTGTAGCTTTTAGTCCCAACGGCAAAATTCTTGCCTCTGCCAGTGATGATCTGACGATCATCCTTTGGGATGTATCCGACCCCAATAAACCGCTCAAGCTGAGGGTTTTAAGCGGGCATAATGCATGGATATCATCTGTGGCTTTCAGTTCGGATGGCAATACTTTGGCATCGGGCAGTACTGACTACACAGTTATTTTATGGGATGTTTCTGACCCTAAAAAACCCGGAAAAATTGGTGAGCCGCTTGCCGCTCCAGGTTATGTTTGGAGCGTGGCATTTGGCAAGGATGACCAAATCCTTGTGACCGGCAGTGGCGCCAGGAATGAAGTCTCTTCTTTTACGCTCTGGGACATTTCTGATCTGGAAAACCCTGTGCAATCAAGCGAGATAAATGATGAAAGCATGTTGGGAGTTTATGCCGTAGCTTTCAGCCCAGTGGATGATGAGATGCTGGCTGTGGGTGGCGGTGGTTCGATTGCCTTGTGGGATATTTCAGACCCTGAAGACCCCATTCAGATTGGTGAGCCTATAACAGAATATTCTGAAGCCAAATTGTCACTATTCAATGATTACATCTATAGTGTGGTTTTCAGCCCTGACGGAAAGGCGCTCGCCGCCAGCACTTTCACCAACAGTTCCAATTCCCTGATCCTATGGGATGTATCCAACCCTGCGAAACCAATTGAACTCGGGAGTTCTGTAGCAGGGCGATCTGGAAGCATTATAAGCAGTATTACTTTCAATCCCATGGATGGAACCAGACTCGTGACAGGCAGTAGAGATGGCTCGGTTATTCTCTGGGATCTGTTAAATCGAAAAAGTCCGGTCCAGGTTGGCGCGCCTCAAAAAGGGCATATTAGTAGCCCCACTGACATGATATTTAATGCGGACGGGAGTATTTTAAGTTCACTTGGCGATGATGGCACGGTCCTTGTAGATGCAGTTAATCACTCGTTGGTCGGGTCAGGATCCGTCTTGTACACAAGTATGGATGATAATCTTGTGGTGTTCCAGTATTATGACAACAAAAATATTTCAGATGTGATCGAAATACGGAGGTCAACCGCGGCCGGCGGGGATGTCAGCGCCCGGATCGATGGAAAATACATCGCAATCAGCCCAACCCACGAGACGATCGTTTATCAAACCCTTGATGAAAAAGGCACCTCACATCTTAATCTCTGGGATATTGCCACAGGCAAGCCATCCAAAACAGACATCACAGGGACTTATCTGGATTTTAGCCCGGACGGCAAGTTGCTGGCATACCAAAATTCTGATGCTGATGAAAATACCTTCATCAATTTAATAGGCACATCCAAAGGCAGCTCAATCGTCTCACAACTTCAGGGTACATATATGTCGATAAGCACGGATGGGAAATTCGTGGCATATCTAACTCAAGATCAGAGCGGAAATAATTTATTTGGTCTGGCGAACACACTGACAGGGGAAAAAATCAGCGACCTCTATAAAGTATCTCCTGATGACTATCAGGACGATCCTTTCGATGTTTACCTGGCTAATAAGACGATCTTCTACCAATCGTACGATTCTGAGACGGGGTATAACAATATTAACCTACTTGATATGGCTACTGGGATTACGACTAGTGCGCTAATATACGAGGGCGGTATTATCATCAGCCCGGATAAAAAGACTCTAATCTACCATACCTACGATTTAGACACAAGCTTGAACTATATCAACTTGCTTGACATGGATACCGGGCTTCCGGTGGGAGAGCCTCAAGTTGGAACTTTTTATAAATTCATTCCCAATAGTCGGAAATTAATCTACCAATTCTATGACTATGACGAAAGTTCCAATAAGATCGGCCTGATCGATATAACTACCGGCCTTGCGGATGGTGAGCCGCGATTGGGGTCTTATATTGCTCTTAGTTCGAATAACAAGTTTTTAGTTTATGAGACCTATGATTATTCGTTAGGTGACAACATTATTCGCCTGCTGGATATAACCACTGGTCTTGCCCTTGGCTCAACCCCCGGAGGCAGCAGTTATCTGGGTTTTACATCGGATGGAAACAACTTGGTTTATCAAAGATCGGATGCGATTGGCTTAATGGATATAGCCACCGGTCAAATCGTCAGCGAGATGATCATCAAAGGAGGCAATCCTCTTTTGCAGCCCAATGGCAATCTCCTGGCGACCAGGGGCGAAAATGAACTCATCTATTTTTGGGATATTTCCCAAACGGGGGCATTGGGCAAGGCGATCGAAACCATATCTGTGCCTATCCAGGCTGTTACTCTGGATCCGGATGGCAAGACTCTCGCCATCATTACCGAAAATGGCATTACCCTGCAAGATCTGGCTACTGGCAAAACGAATCGCTTGCCATTCAATCACCATGTGGGTGGGGTGGCTTCGGCTGTATTCAGCTCTGATGGCAATACTTTGCTTTCAGTTGGAGAAGATGGCAAATCGATCCTATGGGATTTGGCTGAACAGTCAATCAAGAGGAGTCCTGTTATCTCCGGGAGGGGCAAGGGATTCAGTCCGAATGGCAAGGTTTTGGTTGTTGTTGACGAACAGAAGCAAATTACCCGTTTTATGGATTTTACAGTTGTGGATGCTCCCAAAGATACAGGCAACCCGATCGCGGGGACCGAGACATTCTTTAGCCCAACTGGAGAGATTCTGGTGGTTGCAGATTTTGTTAATAACAAATCCACTTTATGGGACTTGAATACCCTTGGACAAATCGGTGACCCTATTCCAGGCACAAGGGTCCTGTTCAGTTCAAATGGTGAATCCCTTGCCATTAGCGATGGCAAGGATTCCTACAATACCACCTTGTGGGAATTAACCACCTTTACTCAAATTGGCGAAGTGCCCTACTTAACCGATTACGATCCAATTTTCAGTGTAGATGGCAAATTCTTTATTAATTATCAATACCCTGATTACGATGGTTATATTTATGGCACTGCGTGGAGTCTGACACCTCCAAAAATTGCGCCTGTCAGGGGTGCCGCGGATCTCAAAGGCGCAGGACTGTCCTTCAGCCCTGATGGTAAGTTTCTGTTGATTAACTATGATTATTATGGTGATGATGGTGATGATAATAATGATGGCAGACTTACATTATTGGATCTAACCAGTCTTGGGAAAAGTAATATCGAAGGGACGGCTCCGATATTTAGTCCGGATGGCAAATACCTGGCGATCAGTAATGGGTCGTCCAACATTTCGATATGGGATTTGATCAACCCAGCATCCCCCATAATATCGATAGAAGGAACCGGACCGGTTTTTAGCGAGGATAGCAAATATCTGGCGACCAGTGATGGGTTCAACATTTCGATATGGGATTTGATCAACTCAGCATCCCCCATAATATCGATAGAAGGAACCGAACCGGTTTTTAGCAAGGATAGCAAATATCTGGCTGTTACTGTTAGCAACGAGGATGAAGAAAGCACTGCTTTGTTGGATTTACCTGCCGGTGAGAAAACAATACCCCTTGCCGGAACAAACGCTATCTTTACGCCAGATAGTCAATTCCTTGTGAATACAAGCATGGTCTTGAATTTACAAACACCTAATAAGCCAATCCTTGAAGAAGAGGCAGGTAATTTCAAAGTAGTAAATAGCGGTACTACACTGGCGATCTATGGCAGTAAGGGTATCAGAATCTGGGACGGGAACGAATTGGGCGAACCCTTGCCTGGACATTCAGGAAGCATAACACAAGCAATATTCAGCCCTGATGGCGAGAAGATAGCATCCATAGCAAGTGACGGCATTATCCTCACCGACCTCACTGGAAAAAAACTGGGTGAAACCATCCCTGGAACAAGCATAAGCTTTAACTCGGATGGGACAATAATTGCCGTCAGTGTTGGAACCAATGAAATCAATGAAACTTCCTTATGGGATATTGCCGACATGACAACATTTAAACTGATTAGGGAAACACCGCTCCCGGGCTATCATGGAACCTTCAGCCCGGATGGTGGGATACTAACGACCAGCGCTGTTGAAAATAATAAAGCAACGGTCATTTGGGATACTACAACCTGGGAGCAAATCGGCGAACTTCCTGGCCTCTATTCGTTTTTTAGTGGCGACAGCAAAAATCTGGCTGTGCTCAGTCCCGGTTTTGTCAGCAACGATAAAACAACGAGTTCCATCATTTCAATTTGGGATACGAGGTCTCGTGCAGAAATCGGAAAAATCACGTTGGAGAATCCTTGTTCGACGGATTTCCCATGTAATGTTGTTGCTTTCAGTCCTGACGGAAAATATCTGGCATACATTGAAGACACCAATCCAAATGATGGCTTCCTGGATACCTACCTGTGGGATTTGAAAACTCAAGATAAAGCCACTCTTGGAGCGTCAATAAAGACTCCGGGTGGCATAAGTGATTTATCCTTTGTCTTTGAGAATTTGTTGATCATAGAAGGCAGTGATGGCAGCTTCACGATTTGGGAAGTCCCATCGGGTATTCCGATTTCAAAGCCGATTCAAGGAGAATTCCAGGCGCAGGTCTCTCTCTCAAACCAGGATGCTTTAATGTATATCGATGAATTTGGACGGGATCTAATATTATGGTCGTATATCCCGCAGGAATGGGCGAGCCAAATGTGTGAGAAAGTTGGACGCAATTTCACCCCTGCTGAATGGGAACAAATATTTAGCAATACGACGACGGATCCATACAGAAAGACCTGCGACCAATGGCCATAAAACAGACAACTTCCTTTTTACAGTAGTGATACTCCTATAAAGAAAAACTGGCCTTCCTGATAAGAAGGGCAGTTTTTTCAATTCAATGTGTTTCATCAACGTACACACAAACGCGTGATTTACAATCCCATCATCCGCCGCTGATGGCGATCACAAAATGGACTTCGCTGGTTTCTTTGAGTCGCTCGCGCATTTTTAGATGCGTGATCATACCATCCACGAACACGGAAATGTTGGGGCGGATTTTATCGCCCTCACATAATCGTTCCTTGATACCGGGAAATTGTGATTCCAAATTCTCGATCGCCGCGCGGACCGTGAAGCCGTATACTGTTATTGACTGCTTTCCCTGCGTCAAATCGCGCAGTGGAGTCGGAATCCAAATGGTGGGCATGGTGCCTCGCTTATGAGTGCGTCGCACCACATGGGTGGATTTATCCAATGCACAGGATGAGTCTACTCTGTTGGACTCGTCCTGTGCATAAAGGGGCGACGCACCGTCCTATTTGCTCAGCGCCTCAACCACCCGCGCCGGCGACATTGGCAACACATTCATGCGAACGCCAACCGCGCGATAGATCGCATTGGCAAGCGCAGCGGGTGGCGGGACAATGGGCACTTCGCCGACTCCTCTTGCGCCATATGGATGACCGGGGTTTGGAACTTCCACAAGTATCGTATCGATCATTGGCAGGTCGAGCGCGACGGGCATACGATAATCGAGCAGGCTGGCGTTAAGCAACCGTCCCTGTTCATCGTAAAGATATTCCTCGTTCAATGCCCAGCCAATGCCCTGCACCGCGCCGCCCTGGATCTGGCTCTCAACGTAAGCCGGATAAATTGCCTTGCCAACATCCTGCAAAGCGGTGTAGCGCAGGATTTGCGTCTTGCCCGTGTCAGGGTCAACTTCCACATCCACGATATGCGCCGCAAAGCCGGGACCGTATTGTTTGGGTTGCACTGCCGCGCTCGCTACAACAGGTCCGCCGGTTTCATCGAGTTTGGAGGCGAGTTCCTTGAAGGTCATCTGCTTATCGCCGCAGATAAATTTTCCGTCTTCAAATCGGACCTGCTGCGCCTCGACCTCCCATAGAATTGCGGCGCGTTCCAACAGCTTTTCTTTTAAGCCGTTGGCTGTTTCGATCACAGCCCAACCAGTCGCGAAAGTTGTGCGGCTTCCATACGTCCCTTCGGTATAACCGATCGAGTCAGTATCCGCAACACTGGGGCGCACATCTTCGGCAGAGATGCCCAACGTCTCGGCGAGTTGCATGGCAAGCGAAGTGCGCGTGCCGCCGATATCCACCGAGCCTTGCGACAGACTCACGGTCCCATCATTGTTGACACTGGCAGACGCGCTGGATTTTCCGCCATAGTTAAACCAAAAGCCTGTCGCAAAGCCGCGCCCGCGATTCGGTCCAGAAAGAGGCGCATGATAATGGTCAGACTCTTGCGCGGCTTGCAGAGTCTCCAAATAGCCGATGCGCATGAAGACGGTACCATCCACGCGGCGGTCTCCTTCTTTCGCGGCGTTGATCAGTCGAAACTCAATCGGGTCCATGCCTAGTTTTTCCGCCAATTCGTCAATGACTGTTTCCGATGCGAATGCGGCGTTCGTCCCGCCGGGCGCGCGATATGCGGCAGTGCGCGGCTTGTTGACCAGTACATCATATCCATCTATGACCGCGTTTTCGATTCGATAGGGCGAAAGCATCACGCCCATGCCCGCGCCGACAGGCGAACCGGGATACGCGCCAGCTTCATACAACAGGGTTGTTTCGGCGGCTGTGATCCTGCCGGAAGCATCGGCGCCCATTTTGATCTTGATGTATGAACCCGAGGTCGGTCCTGTGGATGTCAACACTTCGGTGCGGCTCATCGTCAACTTGACCGGGCGGTATCCACTTTTGCGCGAGAGCAGTACTGCAAGCGGTTCGAGATACACACCCACCTTGCCGCCGAAACCGCCGCCGATCTCCATCGGTATCACGCGGATGTTCGAAACCGGGATCTCAAGAATTTCTGCCACCTGCTCGCGCACACCAAATGCGCCCTGTGTACTGCACCAGATTGTGATCTGTCCATCGGGGTTATGTTGTGCGGTTGCGTTCTGCGGCTCGATGTAACCCTGATGCACCATCGCAGTATTGAACTCACGCTCGATGATGACACTCGCTTCCTTGAAGCCCTTTTCAATATCACCACATTTATCCTGATAATGCCCGGCGATGTTAGTTTCCTTTTCGCCTTTTTTGCCGAACTCATCCGTGCGTAATTCATTCAACAGGATGGGGGCATCGGCCTCCATCGCTTTGCGGACATCCAACACTGGACTCAACACTTCATACTCAACGTGGATCAACTCCAACGCTTCTTTCGCGACGTTTGAGCTGGCCGCGGCGACAGCAGCCAGCGCGTGCCCGAAATAAAGGACTTTGTCACGTGCCAGAACGTTGTTGCTTTGATATTTTCTGTTGACGATGCCTTCGCCCAATTCAACCAGTTTATTTTCAAGGTCGGGCAGGTCCTGGGCTGTGATCACTGCGTGTACGCCCGCAAGTTTTTCCGCTTTGCTTGTATCAATGGAAAGTATGCGCGCATGGGCATGTGGACTGCGCAACACCGCTCCGTACAACATGCCGGGCAGACGGATGTCCGCGCCGTATTGCGCGCGGCCTGTGACCTTATCAGTCCCGTCATGGCGCAGAGGGGAAGTGCCGATAACTTTGTATTCGTTTGGTTTATCTAAAGTTGCCATGTCTAGCTCCTGTTGTTGAACAAACATTTTCAACCACGAAGGGCACAAGGTACACAAGGGGGGAAAGGCGGTTTCACCTTTAGGCTTTAAACCTCGGTGACCTTTGTGTACTTTGTGGTAAAGAGAGTTTAACTCTTTGCCGCATCCATCACGGCGCGCACGATTCGGTCATAACCAGTGCAACGACATAAATTCCCAGCCAGCCATTCACGGACTTCCTGCTCGTTGGGATTCTCGTTCTGATCAAGCAATGCCTTGCTTGCAACGATAAAGCCTGGTGTGCAGTATCCGCACTGCAGGGCTGCGTGTTCGACGAATTTTTGTTGCAGGGGATGAAGTCCATTTGCTGTGGCAATGCCTTCGATCGTTGTAATGGATCGTCCCTGAATCTCCACAGCCAGTACCAGACAGGAATTGACCAGCATGCCATCGAGGATGACGTTACATGAGCCGCAGTTGCCATTGTTACAGCCTTCTTTTGTGCCCATGAGACCCAGCGTCTCGCGCAGAACTTCAAGCAGACTCTGATGCGTCTCGCACAAAAATTCAACTCCCTCGCCGTTGATAGTGGCTGTGATGTGACTCTTATTGGACATGTTGACCTCCTGCACGTTCAATCGCTTTATCGAGCGCGCGTTCCACCAATACCGCGCATAAATGTTTACGATGTTCCGCCGTTCCGCGCAGATCCGTTATCGGCCGCGCAATGGATTGTGCCAGACGTGCGGCTTCTTTTATGTTTGCGCGTGTGACATCTTTCCTTGAGAGAAAGTCTCCAGCGTCAGAAGCAAATAAAGGCGTAGGCGCGACCGCTCCGAGTGCAATTCTCGCAGAGACGAATCGTTTCCCTTCGTCATCCAAAATAACTGACGCACCCGCACCAACTACGGCGATGTCCATTTCGTTGCGCGGGATGAAGCGTAAATAATGTGCGCCGAATCTTTCTTTGGGTGTAGGGATCCTGATCGACTCAAGAAACTCGCCCGCCTTCAATGCATTTTGACCTGGCGCTGTGCAAAATTCTTCCACTGGAAGAACGCGTGAACCATTTGGTCCTGTGATATTGCAACTCGCTTCATGGACGATCAATGCGGGAATCGCATCCGCGGCGGGCGAGGCGTTGCAGAGATTGCCTCCCACGCTGGCACGGTTTTGTATCTGCCTGCCGCCGATGAGTTTGACCGCATCCACAAGACCCGGATAATATTTGCTGACATTTGAGTCACTGCAAATGTTGTGACTCGCAGCCGCCGCGCCGATGCGTAAACCATTTTTTGGATCAAAAGTAATTTGCGTGAGTTCTGGGATGTTCTTGATGTCAATAACAAGTTTGGCTTTGCGGCGGCCTTCGCGTAACTGCACAAGCAAGTCCGTGCCGCCGCACAAGATGCGTGCGTCTCCATTTTTGCCTGCAAGAAGTTTTATTACTTCATCCGCGCTTTTCGGCGCAATGTAATCGAACGATTGCATGTTTCCTCCGTGCGGGATAGATGTTGGTGATTATACTCGCCGTATAAAAATAAATGGGACGCAGATGAACGCTGATAAACGCTGATTCAAACAAGGAAAAAAATCTGCGTCCTTCTGCGTTTGTCAGCATC